>JGI11876J12873_1000011_pt1 | contig 114025 bp, 101 predicted proteins | sample ElkSloMetagenome_4_FD_12873 | JGI IMG/M metagenome (IMG submission 12873) | reverse complement strand
CAGAAGTCTCTCCATTACTCCATAAAAAGGTATAAGGTGCTGTTCCGCCTGTGATGCTTAAATCGAGTGCACCATCGTTTTCACCTGGACATGACACATTAGATGTTTGAATAGAGATCTGCAAATTACATTCTACAATTGTCGTGTTTCTGTAGAGTTTAGCAATACTCTCACCGCCGATATTTTGCCCAGTAATCAAGACATCTTGGTCATTATCCCCGTCGATATCTGAAAAGGCAACAGAGCCATTTTCAGCACCATCAAAAGGTGTTTCAGTGACTTCGGTATAGCTACCACTACCATCATTGGCGTAGAGTTTAGCTATTTTCTGATTATTATTATTTAGTCCTGTAATCAGAACATCTTGGTCTCCATCACTGTCCACATCTGAAAATGCTATAGAACTAAACCGTAAATCATCAAAAGGTGTTCCTGATACTCCTGAATAGCTGCCATTACCATCATTGATGTATAACTTATCAGAAAAAAAATTCCCATCAATTAAAATATCCTGGTCACCATCGCCGTCGATATCTGCAAAGGCAATAGAGCCATTATTAACGCCGTCAATAGGAATTCCAGTCATTTCGGTATAACCTCCACTGCCATCGTTAGTGTAGAGTTTAGCAATACGTTGATTACTGGTATTTTGGCCTGTAATCAAAACATCCTGGTCATCATCCCCGTCGATATCTGCAAAGGCAATAGAGCCTCTAAATACACCTTCAAACGGTGTGCCCGTGATTTCATTAAAATTGCCACTGCCATCATTGGAATACAATTTTGCGATATTTTGATTACTACTATTTCTTCCTGTGATCAAAACGTCCTGGTCGCCATCCCCGTCTATATCAGAAAAGGCAATAGAACTATCTAGAACTCCATCAAATGGAGTACCAGCCACTTCAGTAAAATCGCCACTACCGTCATTAGAATACAATTTTGCGATGCGTTGGCCATTGCTCTTTCTTCCTGTAATTAAAACATCTTGATCACCATCATTTTCTATATCCGAAAATCCTATAGAACTTTCTGTTACAGTATCGAAAGGTGTTTCCGTCACTTCGGTATAGCTTCCATTACCGTTATTAGAATACATTTTGGTGGTAAGTTGAAAAGTGGTTTCAGATCCTGTAATTAAAACATCCTGATCGCCATCACCGTCTATATCTGCAAAAGCAATAGAGCCACTAAATACTCCGTTGAAAGGTGAACTTGTGACTTCCGTATAATTACCATTACCATCATTAACGTATAGTTTTGCGATAATTTCATTAAAACCATTAGATCCTATAATTAAAACATCCTGATCGTTATCACCATCTATATCTGAAAAAGCAATTGAAGAGCCAAAACCAATTCTATCAAAAGAGGTGCCAGTCATTTCAGTATAGTCGCCATTACCATCGTTGGTATAGAGTTTAGTAATACGTGGACCAGTGCTTTGTCCGCTAATTAAAACATCCTGGTCGCCATCACCGTCTATATCCGCAAAGGCAATAGAGCTAGACTGGACTCCATCGAAAGGTGTTCCTGTGATTTCAGTAAAATCGCCACTGCCATTATTAGTATAAAGTTTGGCGATAAGCTGATTACTGTTATTTCTTCCCGTAATCAGCACATCTTGGTCGTTATCGCCATTAATATCCGTAAAAGCGACGGAGCTTAATTCAACCCCGTCAAAAGGTGTTCCCGTCACTTCGGTAAAGCCGCCGCTACCGTCATTGGTGTAGAGTTTTGCAATCGATTGATTACCGCTATTTTGGCCTGTAATTAAAACATCCTGGTCGTTATCGCCATCAATATCCGCAAAAGCGATAGAGCTTAACTCAACCCCGACAAAAGGTGTTCCCGTCATTTCGGTATAGCCGCCACTACCGTCGTTGGCATACAATTTAGCAATAGGTTGATCACCGCTATCTTGTCCAGTAATTAAAACGTCTTGGTCTTCATCACCATCTATATCCGCAAAGGCAATAGAGCTATTATCAACGCCGACAAAAGGAGTTCCTGTCACTTCGGTATAGTCGCCACTACCGTCGTTGGTGTAGAGTTTAGCGATACGTTGACCACTGGAATTTAGACCTGCAATCAGCACATCTTGATCGCTATCGCCATCTACATCAGCAAAGACTATAGAGCCTGAGGATACTCCTTCAAACGGTGTACCGGTGACTTCTGTATAGTTGCCATCGCTATTATTAGAATACAGTTTGACAATAGTCTGAAAATCACCATTTCGTCCTGTAATTAAAACATCTTGGTCACTATCGCCGTCGATATCTGCAAAAGCGATTGAATTGCTAAAAACGGCTTCAAAAACAGGTAGGATTTGTGGTGCTGGAGGCGGTGGTAACACCTGTTCAAACTCGATTTGGGCTTGGGTTGTAAACCATGTAAAAAAAGCAATTGCTTGAATAAAAAGCGAAGAATATTTCATATTTAGATTATTTAACAACAAAAATATAATTTTTCATAAATAAAATTAAAAGTTATTATTTTTTATAAAACTAGATGAGTCGAGGTTTTTAATTTTCTTAACTAATGATTTGTTATCTAAAATAAATCAGACATCTTTAATGATTCAGTATTTTATTAAATCGATAAGACCTTAAAATTATGGGCTTATGATTAACTTATGTCGATCCAGAATAGAATCATAACTGCAAATTCAAAACAATTTCTACAAGATCAATTTTTTAGTCAAACGATGTTAATTCTTATGCTGAGTAGAATTATTCTAAATTAATTTTATTCAAAACGTTAAAGGTGTCTTAATACATTTTCTTTGATTTTATTTGCACGACATACATATGTTATTAAACATGTTTTTAATCATTAATCAAAACTATATTATGAAACTTTTCTACTTATCTGTTTTTTTACTATTTTTCTTTAATTCCAAGGCGCAGCATAATGTTAACGAAGATTGTTCTATACCCGCTACTTTTTTAGTTGGGGAATATACCATATCTGATGTTGAAGCGACAACTGGACCGGACAACGACACCTCTAACTTCGAACCTGGAATTGTAACACTTTCTGGTGAAGGGACTGCCAGGACATTCCAATCTAGAGTTTTGCCTGCATTCTTAATAGATTTTCAAGATGTTGTTTTGAATCTTAATTGTGGGATATTTCAGTTAGGTGATCTTGATCCAGGTCTTCAATGCACTGCAGGGACTCCCTACATTTTTAGTTCAACAACTGAGGATCAATCATCCTCTTATACCATAGAGGGGAGTGATGATTTTTTTGTTATCAACTACATAGAAGACCCAAATGGGTCCTGTGGAGGACCGTTTTTATCTTCGTTTAGTTTAACAAAAGTTTGTTCGCAGCCTCAAAATATTCAATTTAATGATTTAACTGAATCCTCTGTTGAAATAAATTGGCTAGATACCAATAATACTACAGATTCAGGAAACTCTTATGATATAGAATACGGTCTTGAAGGTTTTGATCCTGGGACAGGTGAAGTAATTACAGGAATAACTGGTGATTCAGCCACAATTACAAATTTACAGACCAATGTTGTTTATGACTTTTATATTGTCTCGTCTTGCTCTAATGGTGAAGATGTGACAACAGATCCATTGCAGCATGAAATAAGATCTATAAATAATCCAGATTTTTATCTTAGCAATAATGGAGGTACCTGCATGTGTCCAGAGGCTAACTTTGGAGATAGTGGCACGCTAACTATTGATGGAAACACTAGAACCTTTACTAAAAGATCCCGTGAACAACTAGATCTGCTTATACTTAATGACCAGCAAGATCCAGAAATTGCTCTTACCTGCACGTCTGGAATTACAAATATGTCTATGTTGTTTGGAAATGCCAACAACTTCAATAGTGATATCAATAGCTGGGATGTATCCAATGTAACAGATATGAGTTCAATGTTCTTAAATGCATATATTTTCGATCAGCCGTTAAATAGATGGGACGTATCTAATGTGACGGATATGACTTTTATGTTTTTTGATGCTTATAATTTTGATCAGTCACTCAACAATTGGGATGTGTCCAGTGTTACTTCAATGAGGGGCTTATTTGGTGCTGGGGGTGAACCTAATGATCAGACTATATTTAATCAATCTTTGAACAATTGGGATGTGTCCAGTGTAACAGACATGGCTGCGATGTTCCAAAACAATAAGAATTTTAATCAACCACTTGATAACTGGGATGTATCTAATGTAATAGAAATGAGATTTATGTTTGCTGCTGCAGCAATTGATGGTGTTGAAAAACAAACTATTTTTAATCAACCTATAAATAATTGGGATGTTTCTAACGTTAATACTATGAATTCTATGTTTCAAAATAATGTGAATTTTGATCAGCCACTCAATAACTGGGATGTTTCTAACGTAACTTCTATGCGCTGGATGTTTTTTGGTGCAACATCGTTCAATCAATCTATAGGTATTTGGGATGTAGCTGCTGTTACAGATATGGGCTTAATGTTTAGTGGTGCCACTTCATTTGATCAACCTTTAGATAACTGGGATGTTTCTAATGTAACAGATATGGACTTTATGTTTAGAAATGCATTTTCATTTAATCAAGATATATCTGATTGGTGTGTTGAGTTTATTCCTGTTGAGCCAGAAGATTTTTCATTAAATTCTCCGTTAGTAGAAGATTTTAAGCCAGACTGGGGAGCAGAGTGTGAAAACTTATCAACTGCGGATAGATTTTCTGGTTTAAACTTAAAGCTTTACCCCAATCCTGTTTCAAATCAACTTTTCATAGAAAATTCAACAGCGGTATTTATTTCAGGCTTAACTATATACAATATACAAGGTCAACTTGTGCAAGAATTGAATATTGATAATAGTGATACTAATTCTATAGATGTCTCCAAGCTCGCAGCAGGAAACTATTTTCTGAAAATATCGACTTCCGACCATAATCAGGTGACTAAACGCTTTGTGAAGAAATAAATTATTTAAATTAATTAAAGTAAAGGTGTCAACTTATTATATGTTGATGCCTTTTTTTTTAAATTATACAAACAGTTTTTTTTAAAAATCACATTTAGATTGATAAGCACACAAATCAGTCATAGTCATATAAGTTCCTGAAGTTTTTACTAAATAATAAATTAAGGAGCAAATACCGTTGATCTAGACAAGATCCACTCCTGCAAATAGAAATCCAAAACTGCTATCGCGCTTTTGTCTTTGGATTGAGAGTAAAAAAGAGCTACATGCTTTGGATTAACGAGCGTTGATCCAGATTAGCCCCGCTCCTGCAAATAGAAATCTAAAACTGCTAGTATAGTTTTTGTCTTTTTTATTTGATCATCCTCTTAAAGCAAAGCTTTAGAATCTTCTTAAATAAAAAATCCAATGCCTTCTGGCATTGGATTTCTGCTTGATGTGGGTCATACTGGATTCGAACCAGTGACTTCTACCCTGTCAAGGTTAAACTAAACCAATTATAAGTCTGTAAATCAGAAAGTTAAAATAAATAAGCAACATGTAAGTAACAAAAATATAGTGACTATTTAGAAGAATAAGAAAGGAAATAAGGGATAAAATTTAACATTTAAGTATATCTAATCTGATTTATATATATATTTATATAGAAACAGCTATACTTTTCACTTATAATAAAAATACATTTTATAATTCTATAATATTTTCAGATTGAGTTCCGTGCAGAGGAATTTGTACATAATTGATTACAGTCTCGCGAGAATCACTGTTATCAATCTAATAATTTTTCAATGCTAGGTTTTAACTTATTTAAGCTGAAATTTTTGGAATTAATCTATTTAACTTTAAATTGAATCTTGTTTGTCAATTTGTTTAGACTGATCTGCTGTTGTTCTTCTAGTAAAGTCACGAAATTGGTAAAGTAGACGCTCTAACAAACGCAAATCCTCTGTGATGATTTCTACTATGCCTATCATTTCTTGTTGAAATTCTAACTTAATTCCAAAAGAGGTTGTTAGCTGTTTCGGTAATTCTATTTCTAGAATGAGATTCCCATCGGAATCTGGAGTTTTAGAAATATTTGATAATTCTCCCTCTAAAACTCCAAACTCTCTATCAGGATAATTTGATAGGCGGACTATTGCCTTTTGTCCTTCTTTCAATTTTCCAATATTTAATCCCGAAGCCTTTGCTCTTACTAAATAATCACCACGTTGAGTAGGAAGAACAGAAAAAACTAAATCACCTTCATTAATGTATTGACTGCTTCTCCAAAAATTTATATAGGTTAGATTCCCATTAATACTGGTTTCAAGTATATACATCAGTTCCCAATCTCGTATAGCACGTTTAAGCTGGTTTAAAGAATTAAGTAGATTTCTATATAAGTTTATTTCATCTTTAGTTTGGTTAATTACTGTAGTCTTTTTGTTTGTTTTAAGATCGATAAGTGAGCTTTCCAATTGTGATATTTGGTTTTGTAATGCTGAAAAGTTTTTTTGTTTTTGTAAAAAAATAAGTTCAGCTTCTTCATAAGCTTGTTCAGCTACTACGCCTTTTTTGAATAAGTCCTTGCTTCGTTTTAATTTAGCTTTTTCTAAAGCTACCTCCTTTCTTGCGTAGACTATTTGCTGGCGTAAATTAGATAATCGTCTATTTTGCTGTAAGAGTTCATTTTTTTGATAGTTTTTCTCTACCAAATATGGCTTTAAACTTAAGAGTTGCTGATAATTCCTAAGATCATTTTCAAAATTAGCGTAATCTACAGCTATACTACCTAATTCTAAATCGTTACATTTTTCGTAAGGAAAATTAAATTGTAATTCTTGAATGTCTAAAGTGTCTACTATAGATTTCAAATATTTCACGCTTTTAAAGTTTGCTGTGTTTTCAATTACAGCTAGAGGTTGACCCTCTTTTACAAAAGCATTGTCTTTAACTAAAATACTATCAATTCTCCCTGTTGTTCTAGAATAAACTCGATCAGGTGGAATCGAGCTTGTCAGATTAGCATCTGCAACCACTATGTCAGGATATCTGACTAACCAAGCAAAAAATATTAAAAGAAAAACTATAACGGCAACTAAAGAAATTCCCCAACGTATCATCCAATGAGGTACACGACTTAGAACATCTTGAACTTCTTCACTTCTTAACTCTATATCCTTATTTTCTCTCATTTAATTGCCTAATTGTAGTTGGTTTTTTACTAATTTATAATAGTTTCCTTCTAATTCAATAAGATCTTTGTGTTGTCCTTTTTCAACAATCTTGCCTTTATCAAGGACTACAATTTGATCTGCATTCATAACCGTACTTAGACGATGAGCTATGACAACAACTGTTTTATTTTGATAAAAATCCTCTAATTGCTCTACAATTTGTTTTTCATTATTAGCATCCAACGCTGATGTCGCTTCATCAAATAGCAACATTTTTGGGTCTTTATATACTGCTCGAGCGATTAATAGTCTTTGTTTTTGACCGCTACTCATTCCAACACCTTCAGAACCAATTTTAGTGTTGAAACTTAAAGGAAGGTTGTTTATAAAGGATAAAATATTTGCTACTTCAGCCGAATACATCAACCTTTGTATGTTAATTTCATTTTCACCAATTGCAATATTTTGAGCCACACTATCGTTAAAAATATAACCTTCCTGCATTACTGTTCCCACATGATTTCGCCAGGATTTTTGATGTACCTGATCTAAGTTTAATTCAGTAGTTTTATTTTTTAACTGAATTTCGCCTTCTTGAGGTCTGTAAAATTGTAATAAAAGTTTCATCAAAGTTGTTTTGCCACTACCACTAGCGCCAACAATCGCAGTGACTTTATTTGCTGGAATTTCTAAATTCAAATTATCTAGAATCCATTCCTCTGAACCAGTATATCGAAAACTTAGATTTTTTAAACAAATCGAAGAATCATTAGGTACACTTTTGCTTTTTTCTTCTAAATTTTGAGATTCATCTTCTCTTTCATGAATTTCAGAAAGGCGTGCTAAAGATATTTTGGCATCTTGAAACTCTCTTATAAAGTTTATAAGTGATGCTATTGGACCATTCAAACCACCTACAATTGATGTTATCGCCACCATCATTCCTAAAGTTATTTCGCCATCTATAACCAATTTAGCTGAAAGAAAAATGATGAAAATATTTTTAAGCTCATTAATGAACTGACTACCTATACTTTGAAATTGTTCTAAGCGGAGGTTTTTGATTGAGACCTTGAACAGTCTAGCTTGAATATATTCCCACCCCCACCGTTTTTGCTTTTCTGCATTATGAAGTTTGATTTCTTGCATTCCACTGATCAGCTCAATAACTTTACTCTGCTCTTTGCTAACTTCTTGAAATCTTTTATAATCTAGTTTTTCTCTTTGTTTTAAGAAAATAATGATCCACGATAAGTAAAAAAGGCTACCTAAAAAAAATACACCAAAAATGACCAAATTGTAATAGGCTAACACAAAACCCATGACCAATACATTTACCATTGAAAATAATACTGTAAGTGATGATGTAGTTAAAATACGTTCTATCCTCCTATGGTCATTTATGCGTTGCATTATATCTCCAGTCATCCTAACATCAAAAAACGAAATAGGGAGATTCATCAATTTTATAAAAAAATCTGAGATTAAGGAAATATTTATGCGTGTAGATAAATGCAATAATATCCAGCTGCGAATGTATTCAATTGCTGTTCTGCTGAAGAATAAGAAAATTTGAGCTATAAGAATTAGATAAACAAAGTGGATATTTTGATTTTGTATTCCAACATCTACAATGCTTTGAGTTAAAAAAGGAAATATTAGTTGAAGTAAACTACCTGCTAATAAGCCTATTATCAATTGAATTATAAAACTCTTATACTTAAATAAATACGTAGAAAGTAATCGGAAACCTAGCCTATTATCTACTGTCTCTTCAACACTATCATTTTTGAAAAACTTAGGTGTTGTTTCTAATAACAAGACCACCCCTTCTTTCATTTTTTTTGAAGCATTGTTGCCGATCCAATATTTCAAAAAATCTTCACAATTATAATTTAAGAGTCCTCCCGCTGGATCAGATATATAGTATTTATCCTTTTTAATTTTGTAGAGAACTACATAATGACTTTTATTCCAATGTAAAATACAGGGGAGTTGGACCTCCTCTAAATTTTCTAAGGAAATCTTTACACCAATGCTTCTAAAGCCTAATTTTTCTGAAGCTTCACTAATTGAAAGAAGATTTGTTCCTTCTCTTGTGGTTTCTGAAATTTGTCTGAGATCTTGAATTCTAAAAATCTTCCCATAGTGTTTTGCTATAATTTTTAGACATGTAGGACCACAATCTTTATTATCTAATTGTTTGTAATAAGGGAAGCTCAATACTTTTTGGATTTATTTAAGTTAATGAAATTTCTTCATTATCATTTCTTTTTGTAGACACAATTTTTTTTTAAATCTTATCAATCACGAACAAAATAACAACCTAAAATCTTTTAAAAGTTCAAAGATTACTTTAGCTAACTTGTTCACTATTTAAAATTACAGTAATCGATTTATTTAATAATTATCCTTATAATGTGAGAAAACTTACATTAAAAATTTTTTAACTTTTCAAGTTGATCTAGAAAATCTTTACCGCTACCCCTTCCAATAATTTCCCTGTCTTTATTTATAAGAATATAGTATGGGAACTTAAAAATTCGCCACTTATTAATTATGCTTTTTGATAGTTTTGCTTCCTTAAAACTTATAAAAGTCTGAGCATAAAAAGCCTCTTCATTTTGTAGATGGCTTTTAACACGATCCAAATCTTCATCCAAGGCAAAGCCTAATAGTTTAATGTTATTTTTAGTTTTGTGAATTCTATTTAACCGAGGCATTAATTCAATACAAGGAGCACACCAAGTACCCCAAAAATCTATCAATAGATAATCATTATCATCGAATAATTCGTTGATTTTAGAGACCTTATGATTAATTTGAGTTAAAGATAAATTTTGAATCACAAAACCTTTACGAATACCAATATTGCTGATTTTGTTATTTTTTAAGAATTTCAGTTTGTTATTTTTTATATCATAATTTTCTACAAAATAATTCTTATTATCTAATAATATTTTATCTCCTATCAAATATGGAATTGTTTTATCATTTTCAAATAAAGTATCATTAGGATATAAATCTTTAATGTAGAATTCAAATTCATCATTATTAAATTCATGTTTAGTTTTTATTTCGTAAGTAGTATTACTTGTTATCAAGTCAGATTTAAAAAATCCGACTGGCTCTACTACGATTTGCAATTGATTAGATATTGAATCTGATGATCTTGTAAAATAATTTGGTATTGGATAAATTTTTAACGGTTGGTTATTTTTATCTGAATAAAGTAAACTTTTATTATTAAGCTGTTTATTGTTAGCGACTTGTGATCTATTAAGTTTTTTAAATCCTTTAAAAACTATTTTTTCATCGTTTGAAAAATCCAAATCGTAATTCCGATCAAGGATCATTATTATGTCATCATTCTGTAAAGCTGAAAACACATTTAAATTTTTGTATTTTTTGCTCTCTAACTTAAATACTCTCCAACTCTTTCTCTTGAAAAGATTTCCTTCAAAAAAGTTTTGATTTTCAGCAGTTTGAAGAGGTGAGATTTTACGCTTTATATCAGAAGTTTCTTTTTTATTGTAGATTAATTGAGAAATAATCACATCATTTTTTGTGCATGATTTACATAAAAAAATAGATAATAAAATACAAATCACATAAAATACCTTCATAATTTATATTTTAATAACTGGGACTATTAAGTCCCAGTTATTTGTTAATGGGTTATTTAAAGCTTAACATTCATAACTTTGACCATCACAAGTTATCTCACCCCAACCTCTATCACAGTCACCTGAGTCGCTTGTACAACTTATCGATCCTGTATTACATGTTAGAGTTGCTGTGCAACTGCCCTCAGAAATTTCAGCACTTAATCGATTACCTCCAAAAACATTTTGTAGTTGGTCTCTATTTAACATTTCATCTTTACTAAATTCAAAATTTTTCATAGTTTTACTATTTGAATATTTATAATTCTCGATCATTATTGACACTCGAGATTTGTGTCACCCTTTGCGCAAAGGTTTACTTATAATTTTATAATAATTCAATCAAATCATCTATTTTATATTCGTTTGGAAGTTTTCTATTGTTTATAAAAAATGTAGGTGTTTGAGTGATTTTCTCGTTTTTACACCAATTTGACATATTATTAATTTTTTCCTTTAAACCTTCAAAATTAACTTGTGTTGGATATAATTCTAAATATTTCTCATAATCTTTGGACTCTAATGAATACCAATCTACAATCGCTTTTTCTACAATACTTTTACTTTCATTTTTATCTAAAGTCAAAAAATGAGACACCGGAATACTTCTAGGATCATTTGCTGAAGGAATAAAAAGAATTTGTAAGTTTATTAAGCCTAATTTCATTAATCTTTCTAATTTAGGATGAGCACTTGCACATGGTTCACAATATGGATTACATACTTTTATTACGTCAATTTTTGCATTACTATTACTAAATTCTATACCTAAACCTTTTGTTGAATTTTTAATTTTATCTTGGCTATTTAAAATATTTTCAAAAATATTAGGCCTAAATTTGATTCCATTTAATGTTTTTTCGAGTAAAATAGTTTCTTTTTGTGTTTTCATAATTCTTTTTATGAATTCCCAGGAGGCTATTGTAATTAACATAATACTCACAAACAATAATATTTCATTATTTAAAGAATATGAAATGTAACTCAAGTTATCTACGCTAATAACCAATAGAGATTGAAGTGTAAGAGTTGCTAGGATTATCAAACATAACTTACACCATTTCTTAATAACAAAAGCCTGGTAGTACAGAGAAATTGCAATTATAGGAAAAGAAATAATACTTAATAGCGAAACGAAAGATAATACATTAGAAGAAAAACTATAAACTAGAGGGGTAAGAGTGCTGGATAAAAAGTATGAAAATGAAACAATACTTAAACTTAAAAAATCTATATTAAAAATATTTGAATATTTAGATTTTAGCACCGAGTTACAATTGAAGTTATCACCACTTGAACAAAACTTTTTTAAAGTTGAATTGCTACTATCTATCTCATGTAATAAAAGGAAGCTACTGGTTATTAGGCCGAATATATTTATTATTAAAAAAATAGCTTCAAAAAGTTTTACATTACCAATTAAACTAGATATATACCATGTTAATAATAAGATTGCTCCACTGAATTTAACTAAATTTAAATATCTACTTTTATTCTTTCTATTTTTAATACCGGGCTCACCAGAAGAAGAATCAACTTCTATTATTAAACACACGCCAGTCCATATTTTAAAAAACTGCTTAGTCTTAATTTTACTATAATTGTTATTTTCATTTACAATTGTAATAACATCATCAGTTAAATCAGTGATTAAATAAAATAAATAACTACCCTCTTTCTCAATTTGTACTATTGCAGGGTGGGGAATATCTAAAAATCGTGATGAATCAATTTTAATAGCTTCCGATAAAATGGAATATTTCGAAAGGATATTAGAGATACATAGTAAAGTATTGTTTTTATGATGCGTTCTAAAAGACTTTACCAAATAGCTTTCTGTATATTCAACATTTATAATGTCTAGTAAACTTTTAGTAATTAAAAAAGAATTATTCATCGATAAGCTTTAAATTTAATAAAATTTTATAAATGAAAATAAGTGTATTAAAGAATATTTATAATCATTTACAATAACTAAATTAATTTAAACTTTTGAGTAAAAAGTAAGATAAAACATCAATTAAAGTAAGCATTTAGCTTACTTTGTATATATAATGGATAGTTTAAGAACTATTAAGAAAACATTTCAGAGGTAATTAACTAATAAAATTTTAAATTATTAGTCTTAGAACATATTTAAACTTAAATAAAGCCTTCTTTTTTTGCATACATTATTAATTCTCTATCATTCTCAGAATTAAATAATTCCATCAATTTTCTTTTTCTTTTTTCTATACCTGATTTTGATAGTGGAATATATTTGGTTAAATTTTTAGATTTTGTGCCGTTACAAATTTCTTGCATAATTAAAATATCAGTGCTATCAATCTCATAATATTTTAAAATTCTCTTTTTTAAAATTTTGCTGACAGACTTACCATAATGACACTTACCTTTCAATAAAGAATGAACTGCATTTACAAAATCAGATGGTGTGATTTCAGATTTTATAAGATATCCTTCAGGGTTTAGTGATTCCATAATTGAGTTAATTCTATATCTACTACCATTTGCGGTTATAATCATAATCGGTGTATTCGGAAGCTTTTTTCTAATCTTATTTCCAAGATCTTCACTACTCATAAACTTCATGTTCTCTATATTAGGAAAATTCAAATCAAGTATAATTAGATCGTATGGTAAAGTCAGCTTTTCTAATTTAATTTCTGCATTATTAATTGATCTACTAGATTGAATTATAAATTTCGTATTCTTAATATTAGGAAATATATTATTTAGTGCTGTTTTATATCCTTCAATAATAAGTTGGTGATCTTCAATTATAAGTATTCTATATTTTTTTATCATGAAAGTATGTTTACAAGTTAATTTGATTCATAATTGAACAATAAAATATTTCTATTCTGGGACTTACTGTTAATGCAAACTTTAACTCATAGACAAGACCCAAAACAATAAGGAATTATTTTATAACAACAGACCATTAAAATATGATACTATTATAATTGACATAAAATAATATTTAATTTGAGATTCAACATTTTTAACGTACAATAGTAAGTTTTAAAAAGAGAAGCGTATTTCTTTAACTTGGTTGGATAAGCCTTCAACTAAGTTAAAACACTCCTTTAAAAATGTAATTAAACAAATCGTTGACAATCTCATTAAACAGCAAAATTAAATTTAATTATTCATTTGTTTTTACGGTTTAACCGTACTTATGTTACGGGAAAACCGTAGATGTTTAAAAATTAAGTATTATTTAATTTATTTTGATTTTTTTAATTCATTGTATTATAAAATAAATGGGAATTATGGATTTATTATATTAATGAAACCTTCTATTTTTATCTTAGCAAGAATTGATCTTGGGCCTTAATTTATTTCTGTATTACCGTACTCTGGAATAGCCCATTGGATAAAGAATGTATAAAAATTAGTTTAAAGCCTCTAAAATATGAAACTTATTGATTTATAGAGTGAAATTTTTAATTCAGATCTATTGTAATACATTTTTATAAAGTCCATTCTTAAAATCCCCCAGTTGATTTAAAGCTGATTTACACCTATTTTACTATATCTACTACAAATCAACGGTGTTTACAGGGTGTCATACACGATTTGTAATACATTTAAAAGGTTTTCTCCCTTTCGTATGACAATGAATATGCCTCTGTATTACATCCCAAATATCATTTAATTATCTCTCAATTTCATGTGTCATTGACTTTAGCGATGAAACTGGAAACTAGAAACAAAAGCCTTTAAAGTCGTAATCAAATGAATTACAGTATTTTAAAACGATGACATAAAAAGTTTCAGGTTTCCTTTTTATTGTTAAGGTATGAATTGTTCTTTCATTTCAATAACAACATCGTTTTCAATAGTTAGAATAATTATTGGATCACTCTTTATTTCTTCAATAATTTCATTTACTGACACATTTTTAAAACCATTTTCATTTGCATTTTTTGAAAAGTCAAGCAACTCAATTTTTATTTGTTCTGATAACTGAAATGTTCTCAATTTAGGGTTTACATTAGAAATATAGTAGTCATTATACACAAAGTAAATTGTGTCTCCATTTTCTAAAATGTCATACTCAACTTCTCCATGTTCTTTGGCTCTCTCTATAGCTTTTTCGTCCATTAGGAAGTCTATATAATCAGCACTGATAAAGTATTTTTCATCTCTTTTAAATACTTTTTTTATAAAGCAATGTTTGTTTTCAATGATCGATTTTTCTTCTTTAGGTTCAACTGATTTTTTCTCGATTTGAGACTCTGTAAATTCTGTTTTATGCTGTTGTTTTTCTTTACAACTTAATACTATTAAGGTCCAAAATAGAAGGAGATTTTTAATATTCATAATTCAATTTCTATTTGTTTTTTATCGAATTTCCCAAAGGTATGGGCCATGCGTGTTGAGTAACTTCCTATTTATTTGAACCTTAGTAATTGTATAAAATCATTCACTTTGTCTAAAGCAATTAGTGGTATTTCATTAGATAAATTAGAAATAATTTTTACCTGATTTTCTAATATAACGATTGCTAAAAGATCTTCATCATTAGTTTCAACTTGCAATTTTTGTAATACTTTGCTAAGATGAAGTACTGATAATCTATCAGTTAAGCCCAATTGATATAAAGTTAATTTCAACTCAGAATCAATGCCATACTGAAGAAAGAGTGGCCAATTTAATATTATGGGATTTGGTTTGTAATCCTTGTTTTTAGCCAGTTTAATGCGAATAACCGAAGAAGCAAGTGTTTGTAAATTATAGGTTAATAAACTGTTTATAAGACGAAGTACCTTATAAACTTCTGTATTCAAGATTTCAGCTATCTGACCATACCATTTACCTTTCATCCAAAGTTTTATAGCCGTGATAATATCTGTATTCGATAGTTCATTTCCTTTTTTCATAGTCCATGAATTAAACTGACTGAGGGCATTTTGAAATTCATCGGAAGGTAACAGCCCATTAATTATTAAGTAATTCATCCAATCCTCATTTAAAGGTGAATTGAAGTCTTTTGTCCAAATGTCATGTTCAAAATCAAAAATCTCAGATATAGTTTGAAAACTTCTAAGTGATGTTCCTGATTTACGAACCTCCATGAAAGTTCCTTTTTCTATGAACGTTCTTATTTTTTCTGCTCGCAATTGAAATATCGCTTCTTGTGTCTCTTTTTCATCATCAGAAGCTTGATGATAGCTTAATGTGTTTGAGAGCATACTACTTACAACTTGTGTAAGTTCTTCTGGCTTAATATCTTCAGATAGTAAATCTATAAGTGAGATATCAATAGAGTCTAGCCATTGAAGAAACTCTTCATTTTGTCCATCTAATATTTCATTTGTCAGTTCTATTCCTTTTACTTTCAGAACCTCAGTTATATCACTAATAAGATTATATAACATTCCTTTTACTTGTTCCACACCTTTCTCATTGATCAAATTTTTAACTAAATCTTGATCTCTCTCGTGTGGCACAATGATTAGTCCTTTAGTTTCTTTACCAGCTCTTCCAACTAAATTTTTCAAACTCCTAACTGGGATTGAAACAGGCCTTTTATTTGGCCCCATTCGTTGAGTACTGTGCAAAATCATTGTTCTTATAGGTAGGTTGACCCCTTCAGCTAAAGTGGTGTTACATATAACTAACCGCACTTTCTCTTTTCTTAAAGCGTCCTCAATTACTTCACGTGTATCTTGAGGCAAATCCCCATGATGAAAAACTACTCCTTTGATTACCAATCTAGTAAGTAGATAGCTCTGACCGAAGACTTCAGAAAAATATAATTTTAATTGTTGAGTATATTCAACTTCTGCATATTCTTTAGGGTCGCTTACCAGAATATGATGATCTATTTGCTTTATTACCTCTTCTCCTAAATCTTCGACTCCGCGATGTCCTCTTTTTTCAGTTGTAAATAGTGCAACCGCACCAGATGGCAATGCACGGAGTGCAACTGCGACTGAAATACTCTTTATACTACTTGTAGATTTTATCTGACTATTTGAAGTAAACTTTAACGAGTTTGCAATCAAATATTTGTATAAATCATAACGAATTGGATAGTCTGAAAGTGGATTTATTAGTAGATTGTAATTACCTCTAGAGCCTTTTTTTAGAAAACCATACTCAAGTTGAGTAGGCCTGTACTCTGATTCTATTACTGTTTCATCAGTGCCTCCTAGCCAATTGTTTATGGTATTTATGTTTGGAATTATTGCAGAAATGAAAACAAACCTTCTGCTCGCATTTTTATGAGATTTCAATCTAGAAAGCAGTAATTCATAGCTTAGACCTCTTTGCGGATCATCAAGTAAATGACCTTCATCACAAATGATGGTATCAAAAGTTTCAAGAATATTTGGCAATGCATCCTCTACAGCCAACATTTTTTCAGGTGTTGAGACTAACAAATTAACTGACTCAATTGCATCTTGCTCGTCTGTATTTGGCAAATGACCACCATAAATACTTTTGGTTGAAATTCCCAAACTTCGAAGATGCTTACCCATACTTTGATTCAATTCAGAAGCAAGTGATCTAAATGGGGCTAGGTAAAGTGTTTTATGGTCTGAGTCAAGTTTCCAATCATTGTAGATTATTAATTCACTAATAGCGGTTTTACCCGCACTTGTTGGCATTTGAAGAGAAACAGTTTGCTCGTTTAATACGCCCGATGTCAAGGCCGATCTCTGTGAAGGAAAGAACTCCAAACGGGTACAGGACGATTGAGGCAATACTGGACAAATGGTCTCCAGTAATCTTTATCATTTGTTTGTTGGAGCAGATCGAACCATATATTGTCCTTTCTAAATGTCTGAATAATTGAAGTTGCAAGTATTGAAGAGTGATATTTTTCAGCATTATCATCTTCAGCAATAATTTCAAGTTTCAATGCTCTCTCAAGAGCTATTAACTGTTCTTCCTCACCATTGGACAGGAAATTTTGAAGGTATTGAGTTAAATCATTATTCACATATGGCTGCCTAGTTAAAAAACCAGAAATGAATTTATCTGTAGAATTGTTATAAAGTGAGTTATTAAATCTTCTAGCTAATAATAAAGCAGATGCAGAAAATCCTGATAGGAAATAGAGACTAGATGCGTATAGCATATTGTCATTAAAACTCACACCACTGAATGTTTCTCTTTTACCTTCTAGTGAAAAAATGACTAATCCATTCCCTAATGCAAGAAGGTCTTTCTTTTGATCTTCAGAAATTTTTTTTTGCTTAATTAGGTCAAATGCTCTACAAAATAGCGTGATATAGAAATCGTCATATACATTAAGGAACGAGTAATTAGCACGTTCATCTTGAGGTAAATCAAAATCTTTATATGCCTGCCAAGATTCTGATTGTGCAATCCATAGATTTAATTGTCTGTTGAGGCTCATTATAACTGATTAATCATTGCTTGAAAAATACTTTCATAAGCATCTTTAAGGTTCTTCATACTGATTACTGTCACCTCAATTTCTTCATTGTTATCGTCAACTTTTTTTGCTACTTCATCTTTAACAAGATCATCATCGATAATTGCGATTGCATGAAATCTTTTCTTATAAGTTGGATTTTGGTCAAGGTGTCGATACCGATTGATCGCCTCACGAAGTCGCGGTTTTCCTTCTGTACCAAGTCTATCATGTATCCAGTTAAGAGTTTTGGCTAGACGTTTGACTTTATCATCTATAGCTCCCTTTATAGCATTCTGGATAGGTGCCCCATTGCTAGGCACGGCCTTCATTTTCGACTCAACCACTTCTATTGCATCATAATCTGAAGGCTTATGTTTGTGACGGTGAAAAAGGACAACATCTGAACCATGGCAAGGCTTATTTTTATCACCCTTCCAGCGCCATTTCCTAGGTCCAACAAGCCAAACTCCGGCCTTTTTACCTTTATTTTTTAGCAAGACAAAACAAAGCATTTCACCAAAATCACCTGAGCGTACATTTGCATATTCTGGGGTTTCAGGGATTTTAAATTGTTCAAAGAAATTTCTTTCTGGAATCTCATTTGCTTGTGCCTGACTTACTAGATCACTTCTACTGATGTAATTAATACAGAAATCCTCTGGCAAACTGGCCAAAAATTCCTGGCGTTCGTCTTCATTCAGAGTAAACCGAACATGCCCTTCTTCAACAACTTCATTAAAAAATCGTAGTACGTTCATATGATTGACAGGACTTCTAAATCCTCTTAATTAGCTTATTTAAATATTATGCTGTTGTTTCTCTTTTTCTATTTTGATTAAGTTGCTCGCTATTATCTTATTATATGCACAATAGGTCATGCTTTTATGTTACATTTATGTCAATATATTTATTTTATAATTATGCTGCCGTTTGAATCATCATTAACTCTGGACCTTAGAAGCCATTTTTCAGGCATCTTTTTTAAAATTATATTTTCTCCAAGCATTCCTCAATTGCTGAGCTGCATGTGAAATATGATAATTCGGTTCTGTACTAGTCATATCAAACGTTAATTTTCGATACTCCATATCAGCAAGTCCACTTGCAACAGAGTATTTTAATTCTAATTCGGGTGTATCTTTTTCTATTATATCAACTAATTCATCAGTAAATGAATTTCTGATTACATGACAAATTAATCTCAAATCATTTTCATCAAAATCGTTATTTAAGAAAGCCTCAAATGCTGCTGCTATATATTCTACTTTAACTAAGGAATCGCTTTGTTCAATTGATGTAAATAAGGCATCTCCGAATTTGATTCTTCGTTTATTATCTAGCCTTGACTCTTTAATCAGTTTTACCTTTTTAACTTCGTCGATTTTCCCTAAACACTCAACGAATCTTTTTATCTTATTTATGTATGCTTTGTCACGAATATTTTTTAATCCTTGAATTATCTTTAAAGATGTACCTAGAATGGGAATTTCTTTAATAACATCGTTTTCAATAAGTGAAACAAGTGCAATATCTCCAGTATCCGTAAGTATATTCTTAAAATTTTCTTCCATTATTCGGATTCAATAAAATAGTATTTATTCAATATGTTGATAAATGTACATGTTTATTTGAAACAGTTACGAGATAAACACATATTATTCTAATTTCATCAACCTAAGTATAAGTTTAATCTTATTTGTACGATAGATATACAGTAACTATATACAATTGTAATACACTGTTCAATTTTCTGTAATACATTCCATATCCTTAGATCCTAAGCACCACCTACAATAATGAAACAGGAAACTAGAAACAAAAGCCTGTGCACTCATAATTATATGAAATACAGACTTTTAAATTAATGATTTAAAAAGTTTCAAGTTTCCAGTTTCTTATCTAATCAACCATGTAAAGTATTTCGTGTTCAGTTCTATCATTAAAGAAGGCAATGATATCCTTCTTATCAATGGTTAAGCTGTAAACCGTTGTTTTATGTTTACTGGTCGAATGGTTCCTAATGTAAGAGTATGCAAAGAACTCTGCCACCTCCTTTTTTAGGGTCCACGAGAGCCCAAAATCACCGCTCTCCAACTCTTCTACACTCATTCCTCTGTATATGGTTATCTTATTTGGCAATTTTTTTAAATAATCCTTATCAGATTCGGTCATTAACGAATCCTTGTGTGGTTCATCTTTATTTATAAGTTTTTTTAAAACAGATCTTCGTTCATAGGGGTTGTCAGAGGCTATTAATGCACTTTTTAACCCGTACCAGTATTTCTTGCCTTTAGCACCTCGACACTCAATTATAAATGCATCTAATCTGTTGTAGGAATTGATTTCTGGACTATATAATATATCGTCTATTTGTTCTATATTCATAATTACATTTTTTTTGATTTTTAAATTTTACTCCATAATTTAGATACTTGCCCTTTCGAAAAACCTGAAACTTCAACTACAGCTTTTTGAGGGGCTTTATTTTTTTTAGCCAATTGAATTAAACTTTTGAGTGGAGGCTCATTGCTCACCTTGTTTAAGCTTATTATGGCTTTAAAATTTAGTTGATAAAATTCAATTAATTCGATTGCGAAAGTCACATCTTCTCTCTCAAGGTTACTCTTAAAAGTGCTCTCTTTAGCATTTCTCATCAGAAAGCATATAATAGATAACTTATGCAGGTATATCATTAATTTCGAATAATACTCCTTCATAGGTGATTCACTTTGCTCTTTACGATCAAGTAATGTCTGAGAGTAAGAGCGAAGAAGATCCTTTGCACTATCAGTCATTAATAACCTTCGCTCTTTTACTGTCTCATCAGTCTGTTCACTTTGTAGCTTGTAATCTAATAAATTTGTCACCGCTCTGCTATAGTTTTCAATACTATTCATAGACATTGTTTTACTCGAGATTGTTGTATTACGTGTTATCTGAGTTGTAAACAAGAGCCTGTCGATAAAACCAGAAGCAACCAAAGAGTCATTATGTAAATCACTTATGAATTGATTCTGTATTCCGCCAATCATTGTAACGTAGCCAGACTCAATCCTAAAGCTCTCAGTCGTCTTCCTTGAAATATCTATAACATTGTTGGTAAACCCTTCTAAGAAAAACACAAGCCATTCTACACCGTCTCTGCTGTTTGGATTTATCATCTTTTGAATGATCGGCCGTACTTCATCATAATAGACACCTACACCACTTAGGTTTTGAAAATGTATGTGCTGTGCTTTTTCAATAGTGGCATTTTGAATTAATAATTGTTTGCGAGGAGGGTCTTCGTCTTCTGAGCACAATTCAACCTCTTCCTGGTATTTTTTATAGTGCTTATTGTCAAATTCAGTTATTGGCTTTTTTGCTAGATTAATGGCCTCAGATTTTGCATCCCCTCGACTACCTACAATTAGGAAATACGAATTAGCGTAGTTTTTATAACCTAGCTCTTCAATATAAAAGTGTTTCCCTATTGCAGAACTAACTGCAAATAGTATTGAGCTCAAGGTATATTCCTTGGGAATACGTTTATGAAGAAAACCTTCTTCGATTAAATTTCTAAATACGTCAGGTACCATCTCCAGTACAATGTCTAATTTTTCGTGAAGCAATTCAGGGGAGATATTAGGATCCCCTGAACTACTGTTTTGATTCTGTTTATTTTCCATAACTAAAAAGATATGAATTGCTCGTTATTGGAGTTAAAACGAATCATATGTATGGCTATGAATAACTCAAAATAGTCAAAACCACCAGTCTTTGGAAAAGTAAATTGATAAATGGATTTATCTTGAAGTACACTGACTATTTCTTTTTGGATCTTATCTAGCTCCTCGAAAAACTTACTTGTAAATAGACAACTTTGTCTTACCTTTTCGATTACAGTAAGAAGATGTTCGTAAAATTCATCAATCTCATCTCTGCTTGGTTCTCTGTACTTATCATAAATCCAAAAAATAAGCTCTGTGAATTCGAAATTATTTATCAGTTTATGATCAGTAACCGTGTTGTAAGATCTGCCATCTCCTAATTCTATGACCTTTGGCTCTATTAGATTCTCATCTAATAAAGGTCTTATAATCTGCGAATGGCTCTGACCAGTCTGTTCACTTATTCTTTCAAGTTTTTGTTTTAATTCTTCTGATACTCTAATGGATATATTTTCAGTTTTCATAATTTAAATTTTTAGGATTAATTGATATATTACTCTCGTTGCTCAAATGGAAATCTATAATTGAACATTTTTCAATCTTAGCCTTAAAATCTATAAGTACTCTTACAATCACTCCATCACCATCTGGATTATCCAATAAAGCTTGGTTAATTTGATTAGCAAGAAGATGAGTGGTAGGCTTAGGGTTTTTAAGCAACCTATTTTTAAGAGATTGTATCAATTGTTGGAGTCTGTAAGTTTCTTTTCTTCCGAAGTTATCAAGTTTAGAAAAATGATCTAACCTTATCACTGCTTTCTCCAACTCCTCTAAAAGGTGTTGAGTGTCGCTGTTTTGGTTTCCTATTATATTTCCCATAGCTACTTAGATTTGAATTTGGTTCTCCAGTCTGCTTTGAAGCTTTTTGAAATTGCCTCATTTTCTAATTCTTCGCTCGTAGAATGCCTATTCTGGAGCATCCAATCATCCAAATCTTCCCTTTTGAAAAAGATTAGTTTCCCATGGGGTTTGTAATATGGAACTGTTCCGTTGGAAGTATGTTTATACATACTACTTTCAGATATATCACAATACCTGCATCCTTCTTTAAAGGATAACACTTTTTTAAAATGATACGCATATGAAGGCGCGTCTTTGACTATGTTTTTTTCCATTTTGAAAAAAATTAAAAAATTAATAAAATGGAAATGCATTCCCTTGTGTGTATACAAAGGCAAATATGGGTAGGTATCGGAAAAGCAAAGGTTTATCAGGTTTATATATAAACCATCATAAACCAATATAAACTCGATTATACTGAATTAAAGAGAGTGATCAAGTAATTTAGAGGATAATGAGGAGAAATCATGCAAATGATTTTTTGACTTGGTATTAAAAAGGTTTGTGCCAGTCAATTTAGTATTATCGAAGCTAAGGAATATTTGATTTTTCAATAGATAATTGATACTGAGCCTTTTGAAAAAATAATCTTTAAGGCTATAAATAAAAGAAGCTGCTTTATTTGTTTCACAATGAAATTTTATTGGATGGTTTAAAATTTCTCTATCAATGAACAATTTAATAAACTCTAAATGTGTAATAGAGTTTTCATCAAAAAAATCATTCACTATGTCATTGTAAAAATTCACTTCCTTAGACTTTCTTTCGTATTGTTTTTTAAGCTCAAATTTGTCTTTATTTAAAATGTTGCTATTTGGATTTGCTTCTTTAGGTTTAGGATTTTTTATTGAACTAAGTTCATCACATAGAGCATGATTACCTGTCTTGTCTAACTCGATCAAATCAAATGTTTTAAAACTTTTATAACCCTCAAACTTTGAAGACTTATACATATCTCTCAAATTATAGGAATAAGAATTATAGTTTATATAAACCTCTTTAGTTGCATTAAATTTCGCTAACGCATCGATTAATTCCTCGAATTTATTTTTCAATTCTTTGTATAATACACTACTTTTAAACTCATCTTCATAGCTCATTTCATAAATTCTGTGAGTTTCTTCAAGTTCTTTTAAGTGCTCATCTCCCAAATCTATAGCGTTACTTTTTTCCTGATGTAATCTGTTTTCTATCATTCTGTCAGCATATTGAAAATTTCTATTTTCTGACTTATACTCAATTAAACTAGCTTTAATTTTTTGATGCAAGCTTTGTATTTGTGAGTTATATGCGTTTTCAAAAATATCTTTGTAGTTCATAAGCTGGGAGATTGTCAATTGCTTTATTTTTAAGTTCACCAATATAATTAAGATATTTCATGGTGCTTCTAATATCGCTATGACCCATCAGTTCAGAAACCACTTTAAGTTTTGCACCATGGAGAAGGAGCTGAACTGCAAACGTATGCTTGGCACAATAGAATGTAATATCCTTGTCAATTTCAAATTTATTCATCCAGGACCTTAATCTAAAATTAGCACCGTTATTAGTTATTTCTTCACCTTTTTCATTCACTAGGGGGAAAATCGACTCATCTTCGTCTTTTGGTTTACCAATCATTTTAATTAGATGTTCTTGAAGCTTGAAATTTATTCTATTTCCTGTTTTGCTCTGTTGCAATCCAATACGCCATTTTTGATATTAGACCATTGTAAGTTTAAAATTTCAGCTAAACCTAGTCCAGTACCACAGGCAAAAAGTAAAGCTTTTTTCAATTCTGGATAATTACAATCCGATTTGTACAATAATTCAAGTTCACTTGTAGTAAAAACTTGCTTTTTGAGTGTGTTGTCTTTTGCTCTTTTGGAAAATTTAATTCCTGCTGCAGGATTCACGGGAAGTATATTATGCTCATAGGCATCATTAAATATCTTTTTAAGTCTTGCAAAGTAATTATGTGGAGTTTCGCCAGAAAGTCCAGCTTTAGTTTTCAAATGCTCTTTATATTCCAAAAGCATTTTTTTGTCAATTGCATGAAGTTTCATTGAAGCGTTATTTGAGAAGCTCTTAAACTGTTTTACAGTAGCATCAATCATTGCCTTGTCTTCTTTAGTATAATTATTTAAGTAAGCTTCGGCATAATCCGAAAACTTAATTTTCTTATTATGACTTGGTAGATAATTATATCCATTTGAAATAAGGTCAATCTCCTAGTTATTTCTAGCAAGCTTAGCAATTTCTCGTTTTTCCCTTTTTTGTTGAGTTGGATCTTCAGGATAGATTTTTATGTCGAGAGTCTCGTAGGATCTCTTGCCGTTTTTATAAATATCTAAGTAAAATCTGATTCCGCCTTTGGACAATTTTTTTCTCTTAGTTTAACGCTCATTATTGCTGGGTTTTAGAGTGGAAAATGAGTAACAAATGAGTAACAAAAACCTATCATAAGTAACATTTCAGCAACAAATCTAAAGAAAAGAAAAGAAAGAATCGGAAAGTTAAGGCATTAAAAAACAGGCCTTTGAGCCTGTTTTTCTGTGGGTCATACTGGATTCGAACCAGTGACTTCTACCCTGTCAAGGTAACACTCTGAACCAACTGAGTTAATGACCCCTACTTGCCAGTCTTCACTCAGAATCCCAAAACTAACAAAATTTTCAATTTTGATTTAGATTTGAGGACTCTCGAAAATCGTAAGAATCGAAGATTCTATAATTTCGGAGACAACTGAGTTAATAACCCGACTCTAAAATAAAAAACCCTAACTTGAGCTAGGGTTAGTGGGTGCGAAGGGATTCGAACCCCTGACCTTCTGGGTGTAAACCAGATGCTCTGAACCAACTGAGCTACGCACCCTAAATTGGGAGTGCAAATATAAACCTTATTTTGATTTCACAAACTAATATTTTTAATTTTTATAAAATTTCTGCAACAGTAAACGTGCTTCCACCAATATAAATAAGATCGTTTTCTGAGGCTTCTTGTCTTGCAGCTTTAAAGGCATCTTTAACTGTCAAAAATACATCGCCTATAAGTCCCTGTTGTCTAGCCTGCTTATATAAATCTGTAGCCGATAAGCCTCTTGGGACATCTGGTTTAGAAAAATAATACTTGGCATTTTCGGGAAACAACAGAAGAATTTTATCGAGGTCTTTATCATTCACAAATCCAAGCACTAGATGCAAAGTTTCAAAGCTTTCATTGTTCAGTTGTTCTAAAACTAATTTTAAACCTTCCGCATTATGCGCCGTATCGGTTACGATTTTAGGGTTTTGGCCCAAAACTTCCCAGCGTCCTCTGAGCTGAGTTGACGTGACCACACTGCCCAATCCTTTCTCAATGTCTTGTGGAGAGATGTTCCAGCAGTCTAATGTGTTTAACACTTCAAGTGCTTTTATGCAAGTTTTGATATTTAAGCCTTGGTAACTCCCTTTCAAATCGCAGGCTGGTAATTTGCCCTCGAAATCTTCTGCAAAATGAATTGGAGCGTTCTCCAGCTTTGCTTTTTGAACAAAAACTGGCCTGGTCTCCTTTTGTGTTTCCCCGATGACAACTGGAATTTTAGGCTTGACGATGCCCGCTTTTTCCCCAGCGATCAACTCTAGTGTATGGCCTAAAGAAGCGGTGTGGTCTAAACCTATATTAGTAATAACAGACAATATTGGGGTGATTATATTGGTAGAGTCCAATCGGCCACCTAAACCTACCTCTATAATGGCGATGTCTACGTTTGCTTTTGAAAAATAATCGAAAGCCATCCCAACCGTCATCTCAAAAAAAGACAATTGATGTTTTTTAAAAAATGGCTTATTTTCTTTGATGAACTCGACTACCTTCTGTTGAGTAATGCATTCACCGTTGATTTTAATACGCTCTCTAAAATCCTTAAGATGAGGGGAGGTATATAAGCCTACTTTGTATCCAGCGTTCTGTAAGACAGATGCCAGCATATGGCTTACAGAACCTTTTCCATTAGTCCCTGCTACATGTATGCTTTTAAATTGTTGTTCAGGGTGACCAAGCTGCTGAGCAAGTGCAATTGTATTCGTAAGATCTTTTTTAAAGGCGGTTTTACCTTGGCGCTGATACATAGGAAGCTGTTCGAACATCCACTGTAGCGTTTCAGTATATGTCATTTTCTATTCAGATAATTTAAAGACGTAAGTGATAAAGCCTATTTGTGTGGATGGAGCTTTTGAATCGCTATTAAATTTGGTAGCCAATGCAGCTCTTTTTGCTGGTTCCAGAAGGCAGGAGCTTGAATTGGTTGTGCCTTTAGCTCCTGGTGTTGCTTTTATCACATCGCCGTTTTTATTAACTTCAATCCTTACTACAACTTCTCCAGATTCGTCGCAATCTTGTACAAATTTCTTTTTGGATAAAGCTTTTCTACCGCCAAGTCTATAGTTGCCATCGCCATCAAGGCCCTTTCCGGTCCCATAATAATTCTTCGCATTAGGGTCTCCTTCGGGATCGCCTTTATCCCCAGCTCTATTGTCATTGCCTTCTCCGCCTTCTTCGCTACCATCACTTTCTGGTCCATTCATCAGATTCTTCATAGCATCGGTGACCGATTGTTCTGGCTTCTTCTCTGGCACGGGCTCAGGTTCAGGTTCTGGAGTAGGTTCGGGCTGAGTTTCTTCTACTTTCTCCTGTACTTCTTCTTTAGGCGGTTCAGGTTGTTCTTTTACCTCTTTTACTACCTCTTCTTTTTTCTCAATAACAGGAGCCTCTTCGGTTTCCTGCGTGACTACATCCTCTTGAATATCTTCAGCAGTACTTGTTTGAGTCTCCTGAGGTGGAGGCGGAGTACTACTAGGTTGAGGTGCAGATTTGATGGGGGCATCCGGTTGAATATCACCAGAGCCAAAGTCAGTCGTACCGAAATTAACGGCAATGCCTCGTTCTTCGGGCGGATCCAGGTATTTTAAACCGAAAAAAAACATCAACAGAATAAACAAGATATAAATACCTGTCGTGATGAGGAAGGATTTTTTCTCGTGTTTGGTTTTAAAAAAGCTCACGTCTTAATTAGGTTTTACAGCCAATACGATTTTATACTTATTCCGGTTGGCGATGTCCATGATTTGTACTGCTTTCTCAATCGGCACGCCTTCTGCAGCTCTTAGAATTATGGTAGGTTCTTCAACACCGCTTAGCACAGTATTTAGCCTACCTTCAATCCGATTAGAACTTACCTTTTCATCGTTGACATAAAATTCTAGATCTTCAGTAATACTTACAGCAACATTCTGTGTAGACGTTGTTTTTCCTTTGGCTTTAGGTAAGATCAAATCCAGCGCTTCTGGAGTGATCACTGGAGATGTCAACATAAAAAAGATTAGTAACAGAAACACAATGTCTGTCATAGAAGACATACTGAAGGTGGCACTGACTTTATTTCTACCTCGTAAATTCATAATTAGCTAGGTTCATTCAATAAATCCAAGAAATCTACGGCAGTGGCTTCCATCTGGTGGACCACTTTATCCGTTCTTACCACCACATGATTATAGCCAATGTAGGCAATAATACCTACAATAAGCCCTGCAACAGTAGTCGTCATAGCTGTATAAATACCTTCTGCCAAAGATCCCATTTCTGCTTGTCCACTGCTAGTAGCCAACTCATGAAACGCTAAAACCATACCAATGACGGTACCGAGAAATCCTATCATAGGCGCTGCTCCAGCAATCGTAGCCAAAACACTCACATTCTTTTCAAGTTTATATACTTCTAATCGGCCAGCATTTTCAATAGCGGTATTGATATCTTCTAGTGGAGAACCGATTCTGGAGATCCCTTTTTCTGTCAGTCTGGCTACGGGAGAATTTTCCTGAGCACAACGGATTTTTGCAGACTCAATATTGCCAGAAGTCACACTGTCTTTGATCTGGTTCATGAAATTTTTATCGGTCTTGGAGGCGGCTCTGATAGCAAAAATGCGTTCAAAATAGATGTAGATGGCAAAAAAGAGGAGTACAGCGAGAATCAAAATGATAATGGTACCTCCAGGGCCTCCGCTAAAAATTAAATCAATAATGGAGAGGGTCTTTTCTTCAACAAGTTCCTCTGCTACTTCAGGGGATTCTTGAACAAACGGTATTAACATAGGTCAAAGGATATGATTGATTATATGAACGCTAAAGTAAACAAATAATTTTATCGCATCATAAGTATTTGTTAGGTTATATCAATTGCTTTAAGGCAATTTCATAGGCTACACTACTGATGTGTTTTTTATTGTTATTATTTTCAAAAGTCTTTTGGATTGCATTTTTAATGGTGATAGAAATATCATTAAAAATAGCCTCATCGGTCATCATGACTTTACGTTCCATAAAATAAGCAAAGACTCTGGCCATACCGCAGTTTGCAATAAAATCTGGAATAAGGCTCACTTTTTCATCAGCGTATTCCATGATGGGGCCAAAAAAGATTTCTTTATCGGCAAAGGGAACATTCGCTCCACTAGAAATGACTTCCAGTCCATGCTCTACTAGGCTATCGATTTGGTCTTTTTTAATAAGACGTGAGGCTGCACAAGGTGCAAAAATTTCTGCTCCGAGATTCCAGAACTTCGCATTGGCTTCTTCAAAAGGAATTAAGTTCGGGCTTTGTAAAGTGTTTCCTTCTTTGGCCAGAAACAAATCTTTGATCTCTTCATAACTAAAGCCTTCTTCATTGATCAATCCACCGCCAACATCTAAAATACCAATAATTTTCACGCCCATTTTGGCCAGGTAAAATGCAGCAGCAGAGCCGACGTTTCCAAAGCCTTGGATGATTGCTTTTTTACCTTTCACATTGCCGCCGTACACCTCATAATAATGTCTAATGGACTCAGCAACACCAAATCCCGTACACATATCGGCAACGGTGAATTTCCTTAAGACATCTGGCGTGTAATCTGTGTTTTCTATTACCTTAATTACGCCGTGCCTTAACTGACCGATTCTGTTGATTTTATCGGCTTCTGTAGGTTGAAAGTGACCGTTAAATACACCTTCCTGAGGGTGCCAGACGCCACAATTTTCAGTGATAGGAATGACTTCATTAATCTCATCTACGTTGAGGTCTCCTCCGGTGCCATAATAACTTTTTAAAAGTGGAGACACGGCCTTATACCAGCGTTCCAAAACTGCTTGCTTCCTGGGGTCTTTAGGGTCAAAATTAATTCCAGATTTCGCTCCACCTATTGCAGGACCAGAAACGGTAAACTTAATTTCCATGGTTTTAGCCAGAGATAAGACTTCATTTTCATTGAGTCCTTCTCGCATTCGGGTTCCACCACCGGCAGCACCTCCTCGTAAGGAATTAATAACCGTCCATCCTTCTGCTTCTGTTTCTGAATCTTTCCAATGAAAGACAATTTCAGGGGCTTTATCTTCGTATTTAGTCAATAGCTCTTTCATGAGAAATCTATATTTTGTCAATTTGATCGCAAATATAGAGATTCATTCAGGGATGATTAATGAATGCTTCAATAATTCTTAATCCTATATTAAGGACAGAAAATTTTTCCAGAGCTGTGATCTTTTAGAGCTCCGGTCACAGAGCTCAGGACATTGATTTCGTCTCTTTCTTTAAGGATGCCCAGAAGCGCAAAGATGAGAGCCTCCTTATAATTAATGACTTCCGAGCTAGGGAGGATCACTTTTGCTTGAGTTTGACTTGTGATGAGATCCATCATATATGTATTAAAGCTGCCTCCTCCTGTAAAGAGTATTTTTTGCTTTCCTTCAAGAGCTTTTACAATGTGATAAGCAAAATGCTGAGTACAGGTCGCCATAATCTCTTCTGATTTTAATCCAGACTGATCGAGTAGGGGAAGAAATTTAGCTTCCAGCCATTCGATGCCTAATGATTTTGGCCCTGTTAAGGAATAATACTGAAGGCTATTCAGCTTAGTCAAAAGTGTTGAATTCACAACTGAAGCCTTTGCGATTTGGCCACCCTCATCGTAATCGCGACCCAGAAATTCTGCATATCGATTCAGAACTTTATTTACCGGACAGATATCGTATGCTAGGCGTTGACCTTTGCTTTCAAAGGAAATATTAGCAAAGCCACCTAAATTCACACAAGCCTCATAATCCCCAAAAAGTAAGCGATCACCTATAGGAACCAATGGCGCACCTTGCCCTCCCATTTCAACATCCTGCACTCTAAAGTCACAAATTACCTTTATTTGGGTTAGCTGAGCCAACTCTGGCAGATTCCCTATCTGGTAAGTCAGTTTCTCTTCTGGCTGGTGAAGCACCGTATGACCGTGAGAGGCTATGAAATCTACATTATGAATTTGATTTTCATCGATAAATCGGTTGATAAATTCAGATAGAATTTGAGTATAGGTGAGGTCTATCGCTTTGATGCGTTCTAAAGGCAAAGCGTGAGCATTGGCTAATTGATGCTTCCACTCGTCTGTATATTCATAAGTTACAGCTGTATGAATTTCAAAAGAAAAAGATACTCCAGCTTTGATTGTGCAATATACGAGATCCACCCCATCCAGAGAAGTACCTGACATCACCCCGATAACTGAATAGACTTCCATTGGTAGCTAATTGAACTTCAAAACTAATTTAATTCATCAATTAATTTTCCAAAATCCATTTTAAAATTGAGCCTTTACAGCTTTTACATTAATCTTAATTTATAAAAGGTTACGTTGAAAATTCTTCAAGTTAATCTTATATTTGTGGCAAATTTTTAATAAAACTGAAACAGTAACCCTATGGATTTTAAGTTAACTGAAGAACATGAAATGATACGCCAGGCGGCTAGAGATTTCGCTAATAATGAATTGAAACCAGGAGTCATTGAAAGAGATGAGAAGCAGGAATTTCCTAAAGAGCAAATCAAAAAACTAGGAGAGCTCGGCTTTATGGGGATGATGGCCTCACCAGAATATGGAGGAGGAGGAATGGACACCGTTTCCTACGTATTGGCCATGGAGGAATTATCAAAAATCGATGCTTCGGCCTCGGTGGTAGTTTCAGTAAATAATTCTTTGGTATGCTGGGGTCTAGATACCTACGGGACTGAAGAGCAAAAGAAAAAATACTTAACTCAGCTAACGACTGGAGAGAAAATAGGAGCCTTTTGTTTGAGTGAGCCAGAAGCAGGTAGTGATGCCACTTCACAAAAAACAACCGCTATAGATCATGGTGACCATTATGTGATCAACGGGACTAAAAACTGGATTACCAACGGAGGATCTGCAGATATTTACCTGGTTATCGCCCATACCGATAAGGAGAAAAAGCACAAAGGAATCAATGCTTTTATCATGGAGAAAGGCATGGAAGGATTCGAAGTAGGACCTAAGGAACAGAAAATGGGTATCCGTGGTAGCGATACACACTCTTTGACTTTTAACGACGTAAAAGTGCCCAAAGAAAACCGAATTGGAGAAGATGGTTTTGGATTCAAATTCGCTATGAAAACACTTTCTGGCGGACGAATTGGTATCGCAGCCCAAGCTTTAGGAATTGCTGCTGGTGCCTATGAAATGGCCAAAGACTATTCTAAAATCAGAAAAGCTTTTGGAACTGAAATCAAAAATCATCAGGCCATCGCTTTTAAATTAGCCGATATGCACACTAGCATTGAAGCCGCAAGACATATGGTGATGAAAGCAGCCTGGGATAAAGATAATGGTGAAAATTACGACTTATCTGGTGCTATGGCTAAACTCTATGCTTCTCAAGTTGCTATGGATGTAACCGTTGAAGCGGTGCAGGTGCATGGTGGTAATGGATATGTAAAAGAATACCACGTAGAGCGCTTGATGAGAGATGCGAAGATTACCCAGATTTATGAAGGCACTTCAGAAATCCAGAAAATAGTGATCTCCAGAAGTATTTTGGCAGAATAATATCTAAAATTTAAATATTGTAAAAGCCTGAAGTTTTTAAAATTTCAGGCTTTTTTAGTTATTGCCATTAAGATAAGAAAATGCCTGAATGATTTAGTCGGGAAGGCTCGTCTGAATGATTTAGTCGGGCAGGCAGAAGGACAGAATATTGTCATTCCGACGCTAGGAGGAATCTGTCAAGGTTTTCGAAAGAAAAAATCAACAGTCGCTGATAAGGCTATTTCTAGATTACACAATTTTGTTGATATCATATTAATAAACGTTATACTTTTAAGATTATTAAGTTTTTATCTAACTTTACACAAAACCAGTTTATTATGAGGTAATTATAGAGTTGGTACTTATGCCATTACTTTAGTGTCTAATGGAAATGTGATTGAATCTAAAACCTCATTAAAAACTAATCCTTATGAAAAACTTTATCCTCATATCATTTTGCTTAATACTGAGTTCAATGCAACTCAAAGGTCAATCTCAAGACCTATTAGATAATACGTGGTATTTAGAGAGGTTAGTGATAGATCAGGTAGACTATTTTACACCTGATAATGATGAAATAAATCAAATCACTTTAGAGTTTGAAATTGATTTTATTTATTCATCTCCATTCCCATCCGGTTGCTTTGGTTATGCTGGAGAAATTCTTTTTGATGATAATCAAATGTCATTTTCAACTGATGATGCATCATCTACATTCCCTGAATGTGTGCTTCAAGAAAATATGGAATTTTATGCAATTTACATAGATGAGTTTTATTGGGTTGAATCTGGTAATGCTACTGAAGTTTTTTTTTATGAAATCACAGAAGAATCTTCTACGCTTAAAAAACTAACGATCACCAATACTAATGGAGATCAGGCTGTATATTATTCAGAAACTTTATCCATTCTAGATGAAAATGAATTTAGTTCAGTAAAACTTTATCCAAATCCAACTCACAACAAATTTTCGGTAAATACCGATGTAAGTATTGATCAAATTAAAATTTATAACCTTACTGGTCAGATTGTTTTAAGATTTGAAAGAGAGGCGTTAAATTCAACTTATGATAGTTCAAGCTTATCCAGTGGACTATACTTTGTTAAAATAATTTCATCAAAGGGCAATAAGACGGTTAGAAAATTGATTAAACAGTAAAAAAGTATCGAATAGAAAGTATAACCTAGTTTATTAGAAACATTTTTTTAATCCAAAAAATAGGTATCTCCAGAAGCATTTTGGCAGATTAACTGATTCAAAATAAATTTTTTCAAAAGGTCAGCAGAAACGCTGGCCTTTTTTAGTTTAAAATTATAATCTTGCGCCTCTAATACTTGACTATGAAAATTTCAGTAGAATTGACCCTGACTCCAATTCAGGATGACTATGAACCTATTATCATAGATTTTATAAAAGCACTCCGTAATTCTGGTTTAACCGTATTAGAAAATCCACTGAGCACCCAAGTATATGGAGATTATGATAAGGTAATGCAAATACTGAAAGATGAGGTAGAAGTCGCTTTTGAAGTGATTGATCGAGGTCTGCTCCATATGAAACTTGTTAAATCTGACAGAAGCGATTATGAACCTCATTTCTGATTGGTTATTTGCGGAATATCAAAACACCCCTACCCATTTCATCATCCTGGAAGTAATAGCTGTTGTTTTCGGGTTTTTGAGTGTTTTATTTTCAAAAAAAGATAATATTCTTGTGTTTCCCACCGGAATCATCAGTACACTGATTTTTGTTTATATCCTTTATCAATACAGTTTATTAGGTGACATGATGATTAATGGTTATTATTTCATCATGAGTGTTTATGGATGGTATTTGTGGACCAGAAAGGTCGATGACTCCCATTTTATCCCTATTGAAAAGGCTTCAAAAAAAGAAAATATCAGTTCGATCTTTATCTTTGTGGGTACAGCACTATTCGTTTCTACCGTTTATGAGGTCTTCGATAAGTGGGATGGTTGGGTCACTTATCTAGATGTTTTAACCACGGGTATTTTCTTTGTGGGGATGTGGTTGATGGCCAAAAAACGCCTGGAAAACTGGATCTATTGGATAATAGGAGATTTAATTTCTATTCCATTGTACTACTATAAGGGGCTTACCTTTACGTCTTTTCAATACTTACTTTTTACTATCATTGCCGTATATGGATATTTAGCATGGAAGAAGAACTTAAACAAACCGAAGACCAGCTTACTAGATTAGTGTTATTTGGTCCCGAATCTACGGGGAAATCTACATTGGCAGAAGCTTTAGCGGTAGAATACAAAACTCAGTGGGTGCCAGAATTTGCAAGAGATTATTTACAGGAAAAATACGATAACTCTGCAGAGGTTTGCGAACCTGAAGATTTGATCCCAATTGCAAAAGGTCAAATACTTCTTGAAAATGAAAAGGCTTCCATAGCAAATGATTTTATGTTCTGCGATACTTGTGTGCTTCAAACTTTAATTTACGCTCAGGTGTATTACGAGAACTATAAAAACGAAATCTTAGAGCAATGTGTTAAGCAGCATAAATACACCCATTTCTTTTTAACTTATATAGATACACCCTGGGTTCCCGATGATTTGAGAGACAAGCCAAATGAAAGATTTAAAATGTTTAGTATATTTGAAAAAGCACTCTTAGAAAGAAACCTACCTTATACTGTTTTAGAGGGGAATTTAAAGCAACGTTTACAAAAAGCCACATCTACTATTAAAACGCTATAATATATTATGCAATTTCATCCTAAAGATCTTACACACATTAACAACCATGACCTTACGGTCGAAAAAATAGAGCAAGACCTGCAGTATTTTAAAAAAGGCTTTCCGACTTTGCAGGTGGTAAAGCCGGCTACGATTGGAGATGGGATTATAAAAATGACTTCAGAGCAGGAACAGGACCTGATTAATACTTATGAAAAATCTTCTGTTGTGGCTGTAAAGTTTGTTCCTGCCAGTGGTGCTGCTTCAAGAATGTTTCGTTTGCTGCATCAATTTTTGGAAGAGTTTCCAGCTTCAGGAAACAACTTTCAAGATTTTATGGATAAAGAAGAATTTGCAGATTTAAAGACCTTATTCAATTCTGTTGAACAGCTTCCCTTTTATGAAGATTTAAAATTATCAATAGAAGGAAGAGGTATAGATCTTAATAGTTTAAATAAGGGCGAAAGAGCTGTTCAACTTACCAAGCAGATGCTTTCTGAAAACGGCTTTCAAATGGCAGAACTGCCTAAGGGATTGATACCGTTTCATAAGTACAATGATGAGAAATTAACTGCTTTTGAAGAGCATTTTTATGAAGCTTCAAAGTATGTGGAAAACAATAAGGTGGCCAAGCTTCATTTCACTATTTCTGAAGATCACCTTACAAAGTTTAAACGTAAGATGAGCGAAGTGTTGCCAGAAATTGAAAAAACAACTGGAGTTGACTTTGAGGTAGAGTTTTCTTTTCAGCAGTCTTCTACAGATACAGTGTGTTTGAATGCTAAGGATGAGCTTTTTAGAGATCAAAATGATCTTATTCTCTTTAGGCCAGCAGGTCATGGAGCCTTAATTCAAAACCTGAATGCTTTAAAAGAGGACATTGTTTTTATTAAAAATATTGATAATGTTGCTCATCAGGATGCTGAAGATGAGAAGCATAAACCTACTCATAAGTACAAAACCATCCTGGCAGGATTGCTGCTTCAGCTTCAAGAAAAAGCCTTTGACTATTTAAGGCGACTTGAGTCTGACGATGTTAGTGATGAATTTCTGGAGGACGTCAAAAGTTTTCTAAGACATCAGCTTAATATCCATGTCCAGTTCAAAAGCAAGCAAGACGTAATTCATTATTTGAACAGACCAATACGCGTCTGTGGAATGGTGATTAACGAAGGCGCGCCTGGTGGAGGACCGTTTTGGATTAAAAATGAGGATGGGAGCATCTCTCTTCAAATTGTTGAAAAGTCACAAATAGACTTAAAACAAGCCGATCAAAAGGAAAAAATGCAAGCTTCTACACATTTCAATCCTGTTGATATTGTTTGCAGTTTAAGAGATTATAAAGGAAAAACGTTCAATTTGCAGGATTATGTCGATAGAAATAAGGGTTTTATTGCTCATAAATTTGTTGGAGGAGAACCCATAAAAGCTCTAGAGCTTCCTGGGCTTTGGAATGGAGGAATGGCCTTTTGGAATACGGTATTTGTAGAAGTCCCAGTGCATACGTTCAATCCGGTTAAAACGGTGATGGATCTTTTAAAGCCAGGCCATCAACCAGAGTGATTCATGGGAGATATTGACTTAGCATTAAAGGAAGTTCAATTCCAAACCGCTTTAAGTGGAGGTCCAGGAGGACAGCACGTCAATAAAACTGAGTCCAAGGTGATTTTAATTTGGGATATATCTTCATCGGCCGCTTTTTCTGAAACTATACGACATCGCTTATTAAAACAACTTGCTCACCGGACCAATGCTGAAGGTGTTTTAAAACTAAGTGTTACCAAATCCAGAAGTCAGCATCAAAATAAAAAGATAGCTAAGCAGACCTTCAAAATTCTTTTGGAGAAGGCGCTTCAAAAGCCTAAAAAGCGAATAAAAACTAAACCTTCGAGATCGGCTAAATTAAAACGGCTTCAAAAGAAAAAACAGCACTCAGATAAAAAGCAGTTGAGGAAGAAGCCAAAGCTCTAATATTTTATATCAGTCTATTTTTGATTTTTATAGTGAGTTTTGAGCTGAAACCTTACAATTTAAACTACAGATTTTAATTCTGCTTTTGAAGAGCTATTCCAATTCTAATTCCTAGATTTGCGCGAAATCTCAAAGGGGTGTTTTGTGAGAGCAAGGCTGAGATCATACCCAATGAACCTGGGCGAGTAATGTTGCCAAGGGAAAATGACAACATATTGTCATGCATTGTTTTTCAACTCCTGATACCAAAGTGGTCATCGGGTTTTTTTATGTTTAACTTTTGAATAATGGCCCCTTTTATTCGTAAATCATTTTTACGAATGAAAACCAAATTATTTCTTTTATGTGCTATCCTCTGGGGATGGCAAACTTACTCTCAAAATCTAAAAGTTGAGGGAAAAGTCACCGATCAAGGTAACCCACTCTCAGGGGTGAGTGTGTATGCCAAATCTACAAACTCTGGAACGGTAACCGATGATAGTGGGAACTATCAATTGATGTTGCCATCAGGGGAATATACCCTGGTCTTTAAGTATGGCAACCAAAGGGAATTCGATATAAAATTATATCAAAATTTAACTTTAGACGTTGATATGTCTAAAGCTGAAGAGTCTCTAGATGAGGTTTTAGTTCAGGCCTTCAGGGTTGATGCAGATTCACCCATCACGCATTCCAATTTCAGTAAAGCTGAAATTGAAGAACGGAATCTAGGCCAGGATATTCCGATTTTGCTCAATGTTTTACCGTCTGTCGTATCCACTACCGATGCTGGTAATGGGATCGGCTACACTTCGATAAGAGTTCGTGGCAGTGATGCTTCCAGAGTGAACGTGACTTTAAATGGAATTCCATACAATGATCAGGAAAGTCAGGGCACCTTTTGGGTGAATCTGCCAGATTTCGCCTCCTCAACCGAAAACATTCAGCTTCAGCGTGGTGTAGGAACTTCTACCAACGGGTCCGGTGCTTTTGGTGCTAGCTTGAACATTCTCACAGAGGCTAAAAATGATAAGCCCAATGCTGAAATTACCAATTCATTTGGGTCCTTTGGTACTCGAAGACATACTGTAGAGTTTGGGACTGGTCTTTTAGAAGATAATTTCACTTTTACTGGTCGGCTTTCACAGATAAAATCGGACGGCTATATCGACAGAGCCTTTTCAGACTTAAAATCCTATTTTCTTCAGGGGACCTTTCAGGATGGAGGTACTTACATTAAAGCATTGACCTTTGGTGGAAATAACATTACATACCAGGCCTGGTACGGAATAGATCGAGAAACTTTAGAAAACGATAGAACTTTTAATCCATCGGGTCAATATACCGACGAGAACGGTAATATTCAGTTTTATGATAACGAAGTGGATAACTATAAACAAGACCACTATCAGTTACATTGGAATCAAAGATTGACTCCAAATTGGTCGACCAATTTGAGTTTGAATTACACCTATGGAAGAGGGTATTTTGAGCAGTATGAAGAAGATGCAGATCTTGCCTTTCATGAAATCGGTACTGTGTCTATTGGAGGAGAAACTATAGAAGAAAGTGATTTAATCAGAAGGCGTTGGTTGGATAATGATTATTATGTGATCAATGCAACTACAACTTATAGTGATAGTCAGGTGGATTTTACCTCTGGTGTGTTCTATAGTTATTATACCAACGATCATTTTGGAGAAGTGATTTGGTCGCGTTTTGCCGGAAATTCTGAAATACGTGATAATTATTATTTTGGAACGGGAACCAAACAAGAATTTACTATCTTCAGTAAAGCCACCCTAAAGATCAATGACCAGTTTAGTTTATTTGGAGATTTACAGGGTAGATTTGTCCATTACGAAACTTCGGGATTGACATCCGATAAAGTGAATCTTTTGGTCGACGAGAACTTCAATTTTTTTAATCCTAAAGCAGGAGCGACCTATCAGCTGGATGAGAATCAACAATTTTATGGTTCTTACGGCCGAGCACAACGAGAGCCCAGGCGAAGAGATTTTGAAGAAGGTATTACCAATCCAGAGATTTTGGACGATTTTGAATTGGGTTACAGGCTCAGGATAGGAAATTCTACGATCAATACTAATGCCTATTATATGTACTATCAAGACCAAATGGTCCTAACGGGAGCATTGGATGATGTTGGTGCACCCATACGTGAGACTAGTGGGGAAAGTTATCGATTAGGTATAGAAATCGATGCTGACCTAAAGATTAACGAGGTGTTTTCTGCTCGGCCTAATTTAACCTTGAGCCGAAATAAAAATATTGATTTTACTGCAAATTTGGATGGAGAGCTTCAACAGCTGGGAGAAACCAATATTTCTTATTCTCCAGAAATCATAGCAGCCAATCAATTGATTTATCACCCTAGTGATAGTTTTCAAGTCAGTTTGATCTCTAAATATGTAGGAGAACAGTATATGGGAAATATCGACAGTCAAGTTTCATTGCTGGATAGTTTTTTTACCAATGATATCAATATCGTTTATGAATGGAAAGATGCGCCTTTGTTTGAGACGGTCGTATTTACAGGGCTGATCAATAATGTATTAGATGTGGAATATGAATCCAACGGATACTTTTTCACCTTTGATTTTGAAAATGAACAAGGTCAAACTCAAACCGGCCAGGGTGCTGGATTTTATCCACAGGCAGGTATTAATTTTCTTGTAGGGATAACATTGAGATTTTAAACTTAATTTCAAAAAAAAGCCCTAGTCATTGAGAGAAGGACTAGGGACTTTAATTTTTAAAATGTGGTTAAAATTTACTAGGCGACATTTGAAATTAAGGAGATAATAAGCAGAATTATGAATATGTAAAAAATAATTTTAGCTATAGCTGCAAATCCCCTCGAAATATTTCCAAATCCTAATATTCCAAAAATAACTGCTCCGATAAGCGCGATAATAATGTAGGTTAACATGGTTTGGTTTTTTATTGTTTTTATAATTTCGAATCTAAATATTAAAAAACAATAAAAATCTTAAATTATCAATAGCTTATCCTAAGTAAAGCACAAATTATTATGGTAAATCTTGAGTTATCTTATATTTTGTTAAATTTAAAGTACAGAAAGCGTTAGACTTAGGTATCGTAATACATAAAGTAATTCATTGATAGTTAATCTAAAAATTCTGCTGACTTCAAAATCGCTTCAATTTCAAACATTTGCAGACGTTTTGAAGATGATGGCTTAAACACAAAACCTTCTAAAATAAGATATCTGTCTTTCTTTTCATCTTTAATAGCGTAAGTAACGAATGGACCGGCCATAAAAAATCCTTTAACCTCCCAGGTGCCTTTAATTTCGTAAGCAAATTTGCCGTCAATTTCAGTTTCAAATAGGTAAGGCGCATAGGCTTCTTCTGTGATCATATGGGTGTCTTCATTTGGACCAGGGATGTGTTGTTCGCCTACAGAGTCTCTCATTTTTATCACGTTAGCAATAACATCTCCTCCCTTCTCAATAGTTGAGGTAGGAACTTCATAAGCGAGTAACTCCATGCTTCCATTCTTAATGTCTTTACGCATCCAAAAAAAGTCTTCCTCTTGTTTGGCATAGCGATAGGCAGATGGAAAAAGCATTGTAAAACCAAGAGACTTTTCCAAAACATCTGTTTTGTTGGGAGCTTTGCGCATGCGTCTCCTTTTTTCTTTTAGCTCTGTTTGTTCTAATTTTTTTAAAAAGCTGTCTTTATTGGAATTGAGTTCCTCGATGATACTTTTTTGGTCTGGTCCTGCTACGGCGATGCCTAACTGAGGTTTTGCAAAAGAATCGATAAGTATTTTATGAGCAGCTTGGGGAGCGTCCTCAATTTTTAAAAAAGTCCTGTTTTTCCTGGCAAAACCAGTAAATGCTTCAGGAGGAATTTGGTTTAAAGCATATTTTGGCTCTTGTTGAGGAAGCCCAGCAACATCTTCTGCAAAAATGTCTCTTATATTTTCTCCAATTTCGCCTTGCCACTCGTCATTGGAAATAACAATGTTTAATTGATTTAAATTACCAGAAGATTCAGCTTTATAGGCAGTGTTGGTTCCGTCATTACAAGCAAAAACAATAAGAGCAAAGAGTAAAGCAAAGCTTAATTTTGAAAAACGATGAAGAATTAAATGCATTTTTGATGTTTTTTGTTTGAAAGCAATCATCCAATATCATTCCAAAAATGCATTTATTGAAAAGAAGTTGCTTAACTGGCCAAATCATTCATGACTTTGAATTTGTATTCCTGGATAAATCTATCTAATCTTTGATTCCAAAACGGAACCTCCTTATAAAACTCCACACAATCATCTAGTGTTTTTTGTTGGGTAAGCTGTGGGATAAGATATTCTTCAAAATCGCGTTGAATCATAGCCATAAATTGTTCTTCATCATCTTCATTTTTGATGCAATACCCAATACTGTTTTTGAATTTATGGAATTGAAGTTCTTCTGGAAGATAGCAATCCTGAGATACACAAACAGCTAGTTCTGTAATTTCTGGGCAAATAGAAGTTTCTTCTTGAATAGGAGGAATCATCAGTCCTAAATTAATTCTGAAATCGATTTTATCATCTGTAGACCACCAGTATTTTTGTAAAGTAAGAACAAGAGAAAAATCTTCGGAAGATTTCCACCAGATATTACCTTCATTATTGAAACCTGCTTTAAGCATGAGAGGTTTTAATAGTTCGGCTTCCATTTTGTTGAGTAGTTCTTTTGCTTTCATGACTAAAGGTATTTATATATCCAAAAATACGAGCATTGTTTGAGTTTGGTTTACGGTTTGACCGTAAACATGGTACGGGAAAACCGTAAATTTTGGTATTGATTCATTAATAAAACAATTAAGTAATTCATTACCCTACCCCAGATATATCAATTTTTTCTTGATAACTTAAGCTTAATCTTTACTTTTACACTTTAATCATATATGAGAAAGTCTATATTTTTATTAGCAGTAGTATTGGTTGGCTGGAAATCAATGAGTCAGAAAGCTGAAAAACCCTCCATTGAATTTGGTCCTAGGTTTGGTTTGCTGGTCTCAGAATTAAACGGGGCAGAAAATTTAAAGTCTGTCAGAGCTTCATTTACTGGAGGTTTTATGGCCGAGTTTAAAGTAAAGTCCTCCTTGGCTGTGTATGCTGAAGTTAGTTATTCCAGACAAGGATCTACAAATAGAGGTGATAATGAAGGGTCGCCATTTGATAACAGGTTGAATCTCGATTATATTAATATTCCACTTTTTATCAAGTATTACCTCAAGGAAGGATTGGCTATAGAATTAGGTCCTCAGCTAGGCTTTCTGATGAATGCTAAATATTTATCAAGGCAGGTTGAATCACCATTGACAAGAGATATAACGAATGATTTCGAATCGCTTGATGTTTCCTTAGGTCTTGGAGCGTGCTATAAGACCGACTGGGGATTTATTTTTGGATTGCGATACACGTTTGGCTTCAATTCTATTAATAAAAGCATAGATTATGAATCTGCAGAATTGAGAAATGCTGTTTTTCAATTGCATTTTGGATATTTATTCAAGTAAAGCTTTGGAGAAATAAATTATCAACTGCTTTAAAAACAGTATCTTTGCGCAAATTTTGAAAATGAAAGATCAGCATAAACATAAAGATTCTGGCAAAAAGGGATCTAAGAATAAATTCAGCAAAAAAGAAGTTGCCCAGTCAAAGGTTGATAAACAAATTAAAAACCCAAAAGCAGGTATGCGTCTTAATAAATATGTGTCCAACTCGGGAGTATGTTCCAGAAGAGATGCAGATATATACATTAAATCGGGAAATGTTACTGTAAATGGAAAAGTCGTTACAGAGATGGGGCATCAGGTGCAATTGGATGATGAAGTTAAATTTGATGGAAGATTAATCAATCCTGAGCCTAAATCGTATGTACTATTAAATAAGCCTAAAGGATTTTACGTCACAGGTAGTTATGATAAAGGAAAGCTTACAGCCCTGGATTTAGTTCAAAATGCCTCTAAATCTAAATTGGCTCCGGTAGGAAAGTTGGATACTAGTGCGATGGGACTTATATTATTTACCAACGACGGTACGCTTGCCAAAAAGTTATCTGGGCATAAAAATGGGGTTAGACAACTATATCAAGTAGAACTTACCAAACCATTAAAGGAAACCGATCTTGAAGTCATAAAAGACGGGCCCTTTATAGAGGGTTCCAAAGTTAATATCGATGAGATTTCCTATGTAGATAACCGACCAAAAAATATCATTGGTTTAGAATTGAGAAGTCAGCGTGCGCATATCGTTCAAAGAATTTTCAAGAAACTAGGCTATGAAATTGAGAAATTGGATAGAGTTGTCTATGCCAATCTTGATAAAAAAAATGTGCCCAGAGGTCACTACCGTGTATTGAGTAAACAAGAAGTCATCAACCTAGGTATGGTTTAAATTTATTGTCTATGTTTAAATTTCCAATACATTTTATAATCATATTCTTTCTGGTTAGCATATCTTTTTCAGGGCTTGCACAACAAAGACAGTTTAAAAAAGATTCACTGACTATTAATGACAGTATTAGCGGACAGATAGAATATGAATATAACCCCTCAAATGGAAACGATAATTTTGATGGAAAATTTTCGTTTCAGTCTGTATTTGAATCTAAGCTTGAGGCATATGCTTATGAAGCTATTACTTATAAGGGAAACTATAATTCTGATGTAAAAGACGGGGATTGGAATTATGCTTACAAAAAGTTGAATCCCAAAGACCGAAAATATATTGAAGATTTCAAAATTGGAAATCTCGCTTCCGGAGTAGAACAACAAGTCAATGGTCAATTCCAGAACGGGAAAGCTATCGGGAAATGGATAGTTGTAAGGCAGCGATATACCGATTCAAAAGCCGAAGATACCTTACTTAGCATGCGTTCTACTTTCAAAGCCAATACTATTTCTGGTCGTTTTGAATCTCATTCTCCTGGAATTGATTTGAGTGGATATTTCAATGCTGACGGGTATTTCCACGGTGAGTGGGAAATTACTCATAAGACTTCAGATCAACCCATCAAAGAGGTGAGAACCTATGAAGCAGGTATTTTAAAATCATATCAATTAGAATATAAAGGTAAAATCTTCAATCTGGAGTATACAAATTTGGACACAAGCCTTGCCAAAGAAGAAAATTGGGTAGATATTGGCCTGCAAGAGGGGTACTTTGATATTTTAAAGCTGGCTAAGCTGGAAGTTAGAGAATCGATATCATCTTCCATAGCATTTACTGCAAAGAAACAAAGTGAGTCTACAGATGATTTTATCACCCGTAGTGTTTCTTCTCTATCGTTTCGTTCTGAACATAATATATGGCAAAGCTTAAGAGGAAGTGAGCCTATTGGATTGGGTAAGTTTAAAGTGAGAAAATATGAATTTTCACCTCAGGAAAAAACTACAATTCAAAGAATTAAGACCAGTTTTGATTACATAGAAACCACACTTCAAAAGTTTAAGGAGAATCCTAAGTTGAAACTCGGTAAGACCATGAACGAAGAGCTTAATCAAATAGAGTTGATATTCAGTGTCTATAAGAAAGATTTGAGTCAGCTTAAAACGATGGTGAATGTGATTGGTTCTGATGCTTTTGAATATATCGATAGAACAAGAGTTTTTGACCAAATCTGGCCCGAACTTCGCTTTCCAGTTGAAATTACATACGAATTTCAATCTGAGTTAGTTACCAAAACTCATGCATTTCCAAAGCAACCAGAAAGGAATAATTTTAATTTTAATAGCGCATATACTCTCCTTGATGCGATAGAAAAGGATGTGAAAACTCTAAGTGAAGAGGCTAAGGCTATTTTTAAAAATATGGAAGCTGAACGATCGCTGTCCAGAGATGAAGAAAAACTCGTTTTAAAGAAGGAGCAGGTGGAAGAACTTTTTGGAAATCCAGATAATGAAAATTTTAATCCTTATCATGAACGTTTTCAGGATTTAGTATTGGATTTATCTAAATCGACATTTAATACCTACGGAGCCTACGGCTTAGAAGAAAAAAAGGCAAGTATTAAAAATGTGCTTTCTTGTTTTGATTCTATGTCAGATTTACATGAGTTCTTTCTGAAGCTAAAGGCTAAGGACGAAAAACTTGACGATGTATACACCAGAACCACTTTTAATCCCTATGTCATGGTGGATATGTCTGAAAGGATTAAAGAAGATTTGTATACAGCTTTTATTGAGATTCTACAGCCTTATTTTCTAAAGAAGCTTGAAAGCAATTTTGAATGTGAATATTTGGAGCCAGCTATGGATGAAATAGATAAAGTCTATCAAAAAATGCTAGAACTTAGTAAACAAGATACTAAAGTATTAGAAAAAGAATTGAGAAGAGAAAACGATCCAAAGCGCATACTTAAGATTTTGGAATTACAATCACAATATTGATATCTATGAAATCGGCAAGCTCTATTATGCTAACTTTAGTTGTGATTCTAGTGGCAACTTATCATTCATTTGCTCAGGAAGAAACCTCTGAGTTTCCAGATGAATCGATCTTAGCAGAGCCTGAAACACTAACCTGGTTTAATAACTATGCCAACTTTAGAATTAGTGAAAAGTGGTTTTGGCATGGAGAAGTTCATTTTAGATTTCGTGAAAGTGAAAATATCAATTATTTAGGAGAACTTGCTCAAATTTACAACAGGCACGGTATAAAATATATTCCAAACAAAAAGTTTAAAGTGACCTTTGGAGGGGTGCTAAGGGTTGATTTTGGAGATCAAATTGGAGACGAATTTGTAAATACAAGACTTGAACCTAGAATTTGGCATGAATACTTATGGATGATGCCTTTCGAACATCTTAGAGTTTATCACAGAATTCGTATCGAACATAGGTGGAAAAAGAAATTCAAAAAAGGATCAGAATACGTATTCAATAATAGATGGCGGTATAAATTCATGATGAAAATTCCTCTCAATAAAGCTAAACTTCAACCAGGCGCCTTTTATTTTAATCCTGATGTTGAACTTATTATGCAAAGCGGCAAGGGCATTGTCGATAATCCTATTGAAGATTTAAGGCTGTACCCAGGGATTGGTTACATTGCTTCACCAAGGCTTAGTTATTCTGCTAATATGATGTACACGACTGGGCAGAGCGGAGATTTTGGTGGAGTTTACAGACAGAGATGGATTTTTAAATTTAATGTGTATATCAACCTGGACTTGAGAAAATTTGACGATAAAATTCCAGATACAAGTTTCTACCAATAGAAAATTTCTCACATGAATTCTAAAGACAAAAAAAAGAAAAAACAATACAAAATACTTTTCATGGTTACTTTGGCTGGCCTATTTGGTTTGCTTGTCATCGTATATTTTTTGGACACTAGACTAAAGACCTATGAAAAAGATGGTAGCATATCTATTTCTAAATACGAAGCTTCCGAATCTGAAAATGAACAGCTTAAGGAGCTCATATCAATTGATGATCTTTATCTCATAGATAAGCAGCCCAATATGGCTTTGGAGCGGCTTAAAGGACTTGATTTTTCTGATTCTAGTCTCAATGATAGAGTGGAAGAGAGGATAAAACAAATCGAGAGCGAATTAGGGTCTAAAACCGAGACTGAACTCACAAAAGATAAGCTTAGAGCAGAATTAGATAAATCAATCCAAGTTCAAGATTCTCTATACAATCAAATGGATTCTCTGCAACAACGGTTGAAGACAATTTCCAATCGTTCCGAAAGTAAAACCGATAGTTTAACTGATAGGCTCGAGAAAGTAACCAGACAACTCAATAGAAAAGAAACACTTAAAGTTATCAGCTTCAAATCAGACAAAGATGTTTTAGTGCATTATATCGGTGAGACTCAAGACGACGCCGCTAATGGAAGCGGAATAGGGGTTTGGGCTAATGGTTCTATCTACAGAGGAGAATGGACAAACAATAAACCAGATGGGAGAGGAGAATATAAATGGTCTGATGGCGCTAGATATGTAGGTGATTTTGATATGGGAGAACGCTCAGGAGAAGGTACCTTTTATTACAAAACCGGAGAACGCTATGAAGGTGAATTTGAAAATGGCTTGAGAAGCGGTGATGGTACTTTATATGATATAGATGGAAACGAAAGCTATACTGGAAAGTGGAAAAATGACAAACCACTGCAGTAAACCTTAGTCCTACAATTCAGTTTTATAAAGCCTTAAAATTTAACATTTTAAGGCTTTTTACTTATGACGGAAAGAGTTTCATTTGTAGTGAATAAATCAACCCGATTATGGATCAACTTTTTTCTGTAATGCACTGCTTATCCTCAAACTAGGCGAATATGTCTTTATTAAGTTTGATCCCTCTCTATGAACCATTTTTTAGTTAACTTTATAGCAATAATGACCTGCTAAATGAACACGAAATACATTGACTTAATAAGTCAAACCTATGATTTTCCTCAAGATGAATTTACACTAAATAGCGACCAGCTGGAATTTCATAACATCGATCTGATGCAACTTGTAAAGGATTACGGAGCCCCATTGAAGTTTACATACTTGCCCAAAATATCTGAAAACATTAAAAGAGCCCAAAGGTGGTTCAATGATGCTATCGAAAAGCATGACTATAAGGGAAGTTACAATTATTGTTATTGTACAAAAAGCTCTCATTTTAAGCATGTTTTAGATGAGGCTCTAAAAAATAATATCAACATTGAAACCTCTTCTGCTTTTGACATTGATATCGTAAATAGTTTGAAAGATCAGGGTAAAATTACCAAGGATACTTACGTGGTTTGTAATGGTTTCAAGAGAGATCAATACGTTAAAAATATTGCTGATTTAATCAATAGTGGTCATCAGAACTGTATCCCAGTTATCGACAATTATGAAGAAATAGATTTACTGACTAGGGACATAAAAAAGGATTTTAAAATTGGGATAAGAATTGCTTCTGAAGAAGAGCCGAAATTCGAATTTTACACTTCAAGGTTAGGAATAGGCTACAAGAATATTATTCCATTTTATGAAGAACAGATCAAAAACAATGATCAGCTAGATCTTAAGATGCTTCACTTTTTCATCAATACAGGAATAAGAGATAATGCGTACTATTGGAATGAGCTTCAAAAATGTTTACGAGTTTATACCAAACTGAAAAAAATTTGCCCGAGTTTAGACAGTCTAAATATCGGTGGAGGCTTTCCGATTAAAAATTCATTGGCTTTCGAATACGATTACCAATATATGATTGATGAAGTCATACATCAAATCAAATTGACTTGTGAGGAGGAAGACGTGCCAGTGCCCCATATTTTTACAGAATTCGGAAGTTTTACTGTGGGCGAAAGCGGTGGTGCGATTTATGAGATCTTATACCAGAAGCAACAAAATGATCGTGAAAAATGGAATATGATTAATTCTTCATTTATCACCACCTTACCAGATTCCTGGGCTATAAGCAAGCGTTTTATTATGTTGGCTATCAACAGGTGGCAGGATAAATACGAGCGTGTCTTACTAGGTGGGCTAACCTGTGATAGTGATGATTACTATAATTCTGAGCAACACATGAACGCGATTTACTTACCAAAGTATGAAAAAGATGAACCGCTTTACATTGGCTTTTTCAATACAGGAGCTTATCAAGAAACTATCGGGGGCTTTGGGGGCTTACAACATTGCTTAATCCCAAGTCCTAAACATATTTTGATCCAAAAAAACGAGGACGGCAGTCTTTCAACAGAACTATTTAGCGAACAACAAAAAAGTGAAGATTTATTAAAAATTTTAGGTTATCATGGCATCTAACAACAATTATGCAGGAATTCCAGATAAGTATGCACGTATCGACGAGGCGAAAGTCGTTTTAATTCCAGTTCCTTACGATGGAACAAGTTCTTGGCAAAAAGGAGCAGACAAAGGCCCCCAGGCGTTTTTGGAGGCTTCTGAAAACATGGAGTTGTACGACATAGAAACCCGGACAGAAGTTTATAAGAAAGGTATTTATCTGGCTCCGGCAGTCTCTGAACATAGCTCACCAGAAAAAATGGTGGAAGCGGTTCATAAGACCACTAAGAATTACCTTAAACAGGAAAAATTTGTTACTATTTTCGGGGGAGAACACTCTGTCTCTATTGGGACAATAAGGGCTTTTCACGAACAATTTCCAGAATTGACGGTTGTTCAAATCGATGCCCATGCCGACTTAAGGCCATCTTATGAGGGCAGTTCTTGCAACCATGCTTGTGCTGTACATGAAGCCAGTAAGAAAGGGAATCTCATTCAGGTAGGTATTCGGTCTATGGATGAGTCTGAATTGGAGCATATGGACGAAAACCGAGTCTATTTTGCTCACGATTTGTACGACGACTGGCAAGAGGATGCTGTTGGGCAAATGACCCCCAATGTGTTTATCACCATCGATCTGGATGCTTTTGACCCTTCAATTTTACCTTCAACAGGGACTCCTGAGCCGGGTGGATTGTTTTGGTATGAAACTTTGGAATTTTTGAAGGAAATATTCAAAAAGAAAAACGTAGTAGGCTTTGACATCGTTGAACTTTGCCCTAATGAAGTTGATAAATCGTCAGATTTTCTGGCAGCTAAACTCTATTACAAAATGTTGAGCTATAAGTTTAAGTATGAAAACGCTTCAGGCGAGGAAGAGGATGACTAGATATTAGAAGTCAGACTGTTTTGAAAGTTTGAAAAAACAAAGAAAATAAGTGAGAGAAAATAGAGTAGAGAAAATAGACCTGAAATAATATAGAAAAGAGATGGCTAAAAGACACAATTATAAAAATTTGAATATTTGGAAGTTAGGTCTTGAAATTGCTTTTGACGTCTCTGATTTAATAAAAAAGTTTCCTCCTTTAGAAAGGTTTGCTTTGTCCGATCAGATAAACCGCTGTTCCATTTCCATACCTAGTAATATAGCTGAAGGCTCAGCTGGAAGTCAAAAAAGCTTTAGACATTATATCAATGTCTCCATTGGTTCTTCTTTTGAACTCATCACTCAACTTATTATTGCAAAACACAGAAACTATATTTCAGAAATGGAATTCGAAGCTATTGAAAATAAAATTGAACATTTTCAAAGAATGGCTTCTGGTTTTCAGAATCAATTGAACTGATTACTGTATTATAAAATAGAAAAAAGAGTGTATAATAATGAAAGAAGAATATTTTTTAAGGTAGTAAAGTCATCCATGATAAATTTTTGCTCTTTAACTCTATGTTCTTTTTTCTTGAAATAAATAACTTATGAGTAAACCCATTTCAGATTTTTTAGAAAAATACTACTTACATTTCAATGCTGCTAGCTTAGTCGATGCTGCAAAAGCTTACGAGAAGCAAATAGAACAAGGGTCTAAAATGCTAGTCTCGCTTGCAGGAGCCATGAGTACGGCAGAGCTAGGAAAGATTTTTGCAGAAATCATTCGAAAAGATAAGGTACATATTGTATCCTGCACTGGAGCCAATCTGGAAGAAGATGTGATGAATCTGGTAGCTCATTCTCATTACAAGCGCGTACCAGAATACAGAGATTTGACGCCTCAGGACGAATGGAATTTGCTCGAAAAAGGCTTGAATCGCGTTACGGATACTTGCATTCCAGAAGAAGAAGCGTTCAGGCGCCTACAAAAACATATCGTTAAAATATGGAAAGATGCGGAAGCTGATGGTGAACGTTATTTTCCTCACGAGTACATGTACAAATTACTGCTTTCTGGAGTGTTGGAAGAATACTATGAAATCGATTTGAAAGATTCATGGATGTATGCCGCAGCAGAAAAAAATCTTCCAATTGTAGTTCCTGGATGGGAAGATAGTACTATGGGTAATATATTTGCAAGTTATGTTATGAAAGGAGAATTAAAAGCTTCTACTGTCAAGTCAGGTATTGAATACATGACGTTTTTAGCCGATTGGTATACCGAGAATTCAAAGGAGGGTATTGGGTTTTTCCAAATAGGTGGAGGTATTGCAGGTGATTTTCCCATCTGTGTAGTCCCGATGCTATACCAGGATATGGAACGAACCGATACACCATTTTGGAATTACTTTTGTCAAATTTCAGATTCGACCACAAGCTATGGCTCTTATTCTGGAGCTGTTCCCAATGAAAAAATCACTTGGGGAAAACTGGATATAGATACTCCAAAATTTATTATAGAAAGTGATGCCACTATTGTTGCTCCACTCATTTTTGCTTATTTGCTCGACATGTAACTAGTGTGTTTCGATCGTAGGTTTGAAGGTTAATTGTAAGCCTTCAGGAATCATCCTCACTTTGGTAAAAGTCTTTAAGTGAATGGGATTTTTTAAAGCTAAGCAACTAAATCCTTTGTGGTTAACTTTGCATACATTCAGAAGAAAAAATAACCTCTCATTTCTATTCTGAATTTAAGACTGACCAGACTCTCTATTCATTACTAAATTAAATTTTTTATGTCAACTGAAAGCACTACAAAAATTGAACAAATAGAATTGAAATACTTGTCATTAAAGGATTTTGAAGCTCTGAAAGAAGTCTTTATTGAAATTTATGGAGATGCTCCTGATGTTTACTGGCGTAAGGATGAATTAAGAAGTTTAATCGATATTTTTCCTGAGGGCCAGGTGGTAATTTTGGTTAACGGAGATTTGGCAGGCTGTGCATTTTCCATTATTGTGGATTATAATAAATTATCAGACCAGCATACTTACGATGATATTGCAGGAGATGTGAAATTCAAAAATCACACTGAGGATGGTGATATGCTCTATGGTATTGATGTCATTATAAAAAAGGAATACCGAGGCTTAAAGCTGGGTAGACGTTTATATGACTATCGAAAGGAATTGACAGAGCAATTGAATTTAAAGGGAATTGTGTTTGGAGGACGCATTCCCAACTACCATAAAGTGTCAAGTCAATTGACCCCAAAGCAGTATATCGATAAAGTTCGAACCAAAGAAATAGACGATCCTGTACTAAATTTTCAATTGTCCAACGATTTTAGGCCAGTAAGAATTTTGTCCAATTATTTAGACAGTGATAAAGATTCCAAGGAGTACGCTGTGTTGATGCAATGGGATAATATTTATTTTGAAAAGGAAACCAAGGTCCCTTCCAATCAAAAAAGCGAGGTAAGACTAGGGCTTGTGCAATGGCAAATGCGTTCTTACAGCAGCTTAGAAGAATTGCTGCATCAGGTCGAGTATTTTGTAGAATCACTTTCTGGATATCGCTCTGATTTTGCTTTGTTTCCGGAGTTTTTTAATGCGCCACTGATGTCTAAGTACAATCACATGAGCGAGCCTGAAGCTATTCGGGAACTGGCCAACTACACCGAGCCTATCAAAAATAAGATGGCAGAATTATCTATTGCCTACAACATCAACATTATTTCTGGGAGCATGCCAGAGGTGATCAACAATAAACTATATAACGTAGGTTACCTCTGCAAACGCGACGGGACTATCGAACGCTACGAAAAAATCCATGTGACTCCAGATGAAGCAAGTGTTTGGGGAATGCAACAAGGAAGCGATTTTAAGGTATTTGATACCGATTGTGGAAAAATAGGAATCTTGATTTGCTACGATGTAGAATTTCCTGAATTATCCAGAATATTAGCTAAAGAGGGCATGGATATATTATTTGTCCCTTTTCTTACAGATACGCAAAATGGTTTCTCTAGAGTAAAACTCTGTGCGCAGGCCAGAGCTGTAGAAAATGAATGCTACGTAGCTATTGCAGGAAGTGTGGGGAATTTGCCCAAGGTGCATAATATGGATATTTAATATGCTCAATCTGCAGTATTTACACCTTCAGATTTTGCCTTTCCAAGCGATGGCATAAAAGCCCAAACGACTCCAAATACAGAAATGATCTTGATTGCAGATGTAGATTTACATGCTTTAAAAGAACTTCATAATTTTGGAAGCGTGAAGAATCTGAAAGACATAAGGCAGGACTTATATAGATTAAGTCGCAATGATTGATAATGACTAGAGTTATTAAATTTCTGAAAAACAAATGGATTGTTTATCTTGAATGTTCTTTAAACAGTGTGTTATGTACGATCTAATTAAATCTTTTACTTTTTTTCTTTTACTCTTTGTTGGTAAAGGTGAAGATTCGTTTACAGAAGCCGATAATTTTTGTATATTTAATTTAAATGAGATCGAGGAGCATACAAGAAAGTGTGAACCGAATCCTGACTACAGCTATTCCACCGATCCAAACTATCTAAATTCTTTTCCTGAAGTTATCATTCCTGTAGTGTTTTGGGGAATAAATCGAACAGATGGCAGCAATAAGGCCCCTTTAACAAAAAGCAAAGTTGAAGAATCGCTATCCCTGCTCAATTCTGCTTTTGAGGAGATGAACATCTGCTTTGAATTAAAAGAATTGAAATTCATTAATGACTCTGAGATTTACTTTACCGATTACTATAAATTCAATAAGCATTTGAAGGCTAACTATCCAGTATCCTCAGACGTTCTGAATGTTTATATACCTTTTAGATTTACTAATAATGATAATAGTCTTAGAGGGGGAAAGTGGTCATCAAATCAATTATCTGTTAATATGTTGAATTATAATACAGGTATTTTACCGCATGAAGTCGGTCACATTTTAGGACTTTTACATACACATACGGGGGAGAAGGCAGTAAACTGCGAGCATGTTACCAGAGATGAAAGTGACCCTAATTTCAATGCAAAGTGTACAGGAGATCGAGTGACAGATACTAATGCCATGCCCAAGTTATACGGTAGATTTCATTTGATAAATGATGACTGCGAATATGAAGGAGAATTAAAAAATTGTGAAGGAGAGAAGTATCAACTTACAGAATTGGATGTAAGGAATTTTATGGGATATACCCAGCATGCCTGCCGATCAATCTTTACGGTGGGACAAGGTGTCAGGGTAAGAGAATTTATACGAAATAAAAAGAAAGAAGGAAAGTTAAATTTCATATACTTAAACTAGTTCTTCATGATATTTAAGGGGTGTTTTGAATTTGCAAAGCACCCCTGTTTGCATTTATAGTTTTATCATCTATCAATCCCTTCCTAAATAAATACTTAAGAAATAAAGTAAAGTTGCTAAAGACCCAATGGCAGCAACTACATAAGTTCTGGCGGCCCATTTTAGAGAATCTTCAGACATTTTATACTCTTCTTGATTAACAATGCCGTGATCTTTCATCCAGGCCAAGGCTCTGTTACTGGCATCATACTCTACAGGTAAAGTGATAAAACTAAATAAGGTTCCTAAGCCAAACATGATAATCCCTGCAAGGAGTACCATTTGACCTACACCAACAGATACCATGGTCATTAAAATAAGTCCACCGAAAATCACCCATTGGCTCCATTGTGAAGCGACACTTACCACTGGAACTAGCTGACTCCGCATTTCTAACCAGGAATAGGCTTTTGCATGTTGAACAGCGTGACCAACTTCGTGAGCAGCTACAGCAGCGGCTGCGGCATTTCTCTGGTTGTAAACACTTTCACTGAGATTAACTGTTTTTTTTGTCGGGTGATAGTGATCTGTGAGTTGTCCTGGCGTAGAAATAACTTCCACGTCATGTATATGATGATCCTTTAGCATTTTCCTGGCGATCTCTGCACCAGTCATGCCGTTCTGAAGCTGAATTTTTGAGTATTTTTTAAACTTGCTTTTTAATTTGTTACTCACATACCAGCTTACAAGAAGTATTGCTCCAATTAAAATATAATATCCTGTCATTGTTTTTTATTTATAAAACTCCTATCAAAAAATTGACCAAAAATGATCGTGTCAGATTATTTTTCAAACACAAATTCAAGAAATTCCAAATCTGAATTTTCATTTTCAACTGTACTTAGGTTCAAATACTCGCTAACCTGAGTGCTGGTTATCCTAAATTTTAGTCTATCGTTAGTCAGTTCGATGGCGACGTTTTCAGTATAAGCAGTCCCGTCTACAATGGTAGTCGCAGTCAAAGTCTGATCGCTCAATTGATAAGTTCCCTCATTGATCGTATCATTACAGATTAAAGTTTGATCGTTTTCCCCTGTAAACTCAATCTTAGGATAAGAAAATCTATAGCTATCATTGTCAAACTTGATTGACATGGTGTCAAAACAATCTGTTTCGGTTGTTAAGTCAGTGCTGCCGTTTCCATCATTATTTAGATCGACAGGTTGATTTGCATTAAGCTCAGACAAAAACCATTTGCCTTGAAGGTCATCTTGCGATAAGGGTTGAATAGTTCCGCTATCACTCTCACAGGACAATAAAAGTAGCATGCATAAATTGATAAACGTAAGATGGATAAGTCTCATAAGTTGATAATTTATACTAATATAGGATTTAAGAACTTGAGTATAAATGGGGTTAACAAAATATTTGAGGCCATACCTTGCTATATAAATTTATAATCGTAAATTTGCACCCTTATTTTCAAGACTTTGGAAATAAAAAGGAATGTTTAATTATTAAAAATTTAAGTGTGGATACATTAAGTTACAAAACGGTTTCGACCAACAAAGCTACTGCAGATAAGCAATGGGTTGTTGTAGATGCCGACGGACAATCTCTTGGACGTGTAGCTTCTATTGTTGCCAAGCTTTTGAGAGGTAAGTACAAGCCCAGCTTTAGCCCTCATGTTGATTGCGGAGACAATGTTATTATTGTTAATGCTGAGAAAGTCAACCTGACCGGTAAAAAGTGGGACTCAAAAGAGTATATCCGACATACGGGATATCCTGGTGGACAGAGAAGTTTAACAGCTCAAGAAGTATTTGACAAGAGCCCAGAGCGTCTTGTAGAAAAATCTGTGAAGGGGATGTTGCCTAAAAACAAATTGGGTGCGGATTTATTTAGAAATCTACGTGTCTTTACAGGATCTGAGCACAACATGGATGCTCAACAACCAAAAGAAATTAATATAAACGAACTAGTGTAAATGGAGACAATTCACAAAATTGGCCGTAGAAAAACAGCTGTAGCTAGAGTTTATCTTTCTGAGGGAAAAGGTGAAATTACCGTTAACAAGAAAAAAGCTAACGAATATTTCACAACCGGACCTTTGCTTTACAAAGTTAATCAAGCTTTAACTTTGACTGGTAACGAAGACAGATTTGATATCAATGTAAATGTTTTTGGTGGTGGTATCACCGGACAAGCAGAAGCTATCAGATTGGCCTTATCCAGAGCAATGTGCGAACTCGACCCAGAAAATAGAGCTACATTAAAGCCAGAAGGATTACTAACAAGAGATCCAAGAATGGTGGAACGTAAGAAATTCGGTCAGAAAAAAGCAAGAAAGAAATTCCAATTCTCAAAACGTTAATCGAGAATTTCATTCAATTATTGAAATTATTAATAGTTCAATTTTTTGTTGTTATTCCGTGTCATGCGGAAGTTAGTTTAGCATCTAAATGAATAAGACCAGAAACCCTGCTACTTATTTATTGCTATCCCAACAGAAGAACGTAAACTAAAACAAAAATGGCAAATCAAATAGAAGTCAAGGAATTACTTGACGCTGGTGTTCACTTTGGACACCTTACAAGACGATGGAATCCAAACATGGCTCCTTATGTATACATGGAGCGTAATGGTATTCACATCATCAACCTTTACAAGACCGTTGCTAAAATGGAAGAAGCTGGTGCAGCGCTTTCTAAAATAGCAGCAAGTGGCAGAAAAATCCTTTTCGTCGCTACCAAAAAACAAGCTAAAGAAATTGTAGCTCAAGAATCTCAAAGAGCACAAATGCCTTACATTACCGAAAGATGGCCTGGAGGAATGTTGACCAACTTTGTCACCATCAGAAAATCTGTAAAGAAAATGGCAGCTGTAGACCGTATGAAAAAAGACGGAACCTTCAATTCTTTATCTAAAAAAGAAAGACTACAGGTGGACAGAATGAGAGCAAAACTTGAGAAAAACTTAGGTTCTATTGCAGATATGTCCAGATTACCTGCTGCGGTTTTTGTCGTAGACACGTTGCGTGAGCACATCGCTGTAAAAGAAGCACAAAAATTAAACATTCCTGTGTTTGCAATGGTAGATACAAACTCCAATCCTAGAGATGTGGATTATGCAATTCCTGCAAATGATGATGCTTCCAAGTCTATCCACAAGGTTATGTCTTATATGACAGATTCTATTCTTGAAGGTCTTAAAGAGCGAAAAGAAGGTAAGGATAATGCAGAAGCTAAACCTGCAAAACCTAAGAAAAAAGAAGAAGCTAAAGAATCTAAGGTAGAAAAAGCCAAAAAAGATGTACCTGTTGTAGAAGAAGTTCCTACAGACAAAGCGGAGCCTAAGAAGCCCGCAGGTGAAGACAATAAAGTTTCTGAATAATATAGACTTAATAATATAAATCGCTTAAGTCTTGCTTAAGCGATTTTTACGTTAACACAAAACATAATAATCATGGCAAAAATTACGGCTGCTGAAGTCAATAAATTAAGAAAAAGCACTGGTGCTGGTATGATGGATTGTAAAAAAGCTCTTGTTGAAAGCGAGGGTGATTTTGACAAAGCTATCGAAATACTAAGAAAAAAGGGTCAAAAAGTTGCTGCAAAACGAGCAGATAGAGACTCTTCTGAAGGTGCAGCTATTGCTGTTGTCAATGATGATGCTACCAAGGGTGCTATCGTATCATTGAATTGTGAAACAGATTTCGTTGCTAAAAACGATTCGTTCACAAAAATGGCAAATGATTTCGCTCAACTTGCTTTAGGGGTTGAATCTAAAGATGAGCTCTTGAAGTTGGATTACAACGGGATAACTGTTGGAGAAAAGTTGACAGAACAAACCGGTGTTATTGGAGAGAAAATTGAAATTGGTGATTTTAGAATTTTAAAAGCACCTTTCGTAGGATCTTACATCCACGCTGGTAATAAAATCGCCGTTCTTACAGGTTTATCAAAATCAGTTGATGGTGCAGAAGAAGTTGCAAAAGAGGTCTCTATGCAGGCTGCTGCTATGAATCCTGTAGCACTTAACGAAGAAGGTGTAGACCAGACTACAATTGATAAGGAGATTGAGATCGCTAAGGATCAATTGAGACAGGAAGGTAAACCAGAAGAGATGTTAGATAAAATCGCTAAAGGTAAAATACAGCGTTTCTTCAAAGATAATACGCTTGTTAACCAAGCGTTTATTAAAGACAGCAAAATTTCTGTAGCTCAACACGTCAAAACTTTGGGTGATGTTGAAATCGTTGCTTTCGAAAGAGTAGCTTTAGGTTAATACTGAATAGCATACAATTTAAAAAGCCCTTTAGACTAGTCTAAAGGGCTTTTTCTTGTTATAAAATTGAATTCATTATGCCATTTTTTCGTATAAGATAATCCTTATATTTGCAAAACTTTATTCGAAACTATTATGCAGTATAAGCGAATTTTACTCAAACTCTCTGGAGAAGCACTAATGGGTGATCGTCAATATGGCATTGATCCTAAACGACTAGATGATTATGCCAAGGAAATCAAAACCATAATAGATGAAGGAGTAGAAGTTGCGATTGTAATTGGTGGAGGAAATATTTTTAGAGGGATTTCTGGAGCCAGTAAAGGTATGGATAGAGTTCAGGGGGATCATATGGGAATGCTGGCAACGGTCATTAACGGTTTAGCCTTGCAGAGTTCTTGTGAAGATAATGGAATGCAAACCCGATTGCAGTCTGCTATCAAAATCAATGAAGTGGCAGAGCCCTTTATCAGAAGAAAGGCAATAAGACATTTGGAGAAAGGAAGAGTAGTCATTTTTGGAGGAGGAACTGGTAACCCATACTTTACAACAGATTCTGCAGCAGTCCTTAGAGCTATTGAAATGGAAGCGGATGTTATTCTGAAAGGAACAAGAGTGGATGGGATTTACACTTCAGATCCAGAACGAAACGATGATGCAACAAAATTCGATTTTATCAGTTTTGATGATGTGCTCAAAAAAGGCTTAAAGGTTATGGATACAACGGCCTTTACGCTGAGCCAGGAAAATCAATTGCCTATCATTGTTTTTGATATGAACACACCTGGAAATTTGCTTAAAATCATTTCTGGAGAAAATATTGGAACTAAAGTAAATTTATAGAACTAAATTATGAACGAAGAAATAGAATTTATCATAGATAGCGCTAAGGAATCTATGGAGCAGGCTATCAAGCATTTGAAAAAGCAGCTGGTGAACATCAGAGCAGGTAAGGCTAATCCTTCAATGTTGTCTTCAGTAATGGTAGAATATTACGGGACGATGACTCCACTAAATCAGGTGAGCAACGTCAATACTCCCGACGCGAGAACCCTCACCATTCAACCTTTCGAAAAGGCATTGATCAAAGAGATTGAAAAAGGAATCATGAATGCGAATCTTGGTTTCAATCCTCAAAACAATGGGGATAATGTTATTATAAACGTACCACCGCTAACAGAGGAAAGACGGGTTCAACTTTCAAAGCAAGCTAAGGCTGAAGCTGAAGAAGCTAAAATTGGTGTTAGAAACGATCGAAGATCGGCGATGAATGAAGTCAAAAAAGCAGATTTGCCGGAAGACGTTCAAAAGGATACTGAAGAGGATATCCAAAAGCTGACCGATGCTTATATAGAGGAGATCGATAAGATCTACGCTAATAAAGAGAAAGAAATCATGACCGTTTAAGGAACGGTTTTCAAGCTTATAATTTCTGCATTTGAAAATTCAGCACACCTTAATTTTTTTATTTTTTCTTTCTGTGTTGAGTCTTCATGCTCAAACTACTTTAGAGGGCAGAATTATTTCAACATCTGATGCTTATCAACCTATAGCTAACGCTGTTTTGATGACTAATCAACAGCGTTATTTTTTTTCAGATTTTGACGGTAGGTTTACTATTGATTTGAATGATGAAGAGAAAATTGTTCGGGTTGTATCCAAAAACTATCAAGCTCTTGCAAATCCTGAGTCATCCTCAGTTTTTACGATGAAGGCTGTGAACACTTCACAGGCTGAAAAGATCTCCGATGATATAATTGACGATATAGCAAAAGACCAGGTAACTGCTACAAATTTTAGTTTTGAAAGCCTTAGCAAAACAAAGATCATAAATTCTGAAACTGAATTTTTACTTCGAAAAGCAATGCAGGCCAGACTTACTGAAGAAGAAGGACTTCAGCAAAAATATAAGGCTGTTTCTGTTCAGGGTCTGGAAGGAGTCGTTCCTAAAATGATCAATCGTGATCTTTTTTCATTCAATTGGTTTAGTACATTTATTGAAGTTTTTGATGAGCGCTTCGTTTCTCCTTTCAATACCTTAAACACAATCAATTATCAATTTTATAAGATTCATGAAACCGATGAGGTTCAGATTATTAGTTTCGAACCACTTCTCAATGGCTTTCAACGTTCCTTTCAGGGGATTTTGATATTGGATAAAAAGACCTCAAAATTTAAGACAATTCAGGCTACTCTAGACGCAGACTTTAGACTTAAGGTGTTAACAGCATTCGATTTAAAAACCGGGTTGCCTAAGCATACCAAGCTTGATATTCAACCAGGAACTGGAGGTATAAAGCTGTCCTTTTTTGGAGCAGGTCTTCAATTTGGAAGATTACAAAAGAAAAACCCGAATGAAGAGGCAAAACTTCATTACGAACTGGTAAACTACAATATTGCCGCCAATGATTCTATTTCTGCTTTTCCCAGATCTATAAGTAAAATTTTGGAGGATAAGGACGAAGTGATTCCAAATGAATACTGGTCTCAATTTGATTATTCTTTTATCAAAAATAATAAGATGAATCCTTCTAGTATCGAAGCATATGTAGAGAAGGAGAACATCAAGAGAAAAGTGAAACGAATCTCAGCTTTCGATGCTGGTTATTTTCCTATTAGCATTGTGGATGTAGACCTTACTCGTTTATTTAAAGCTAATAATTACGAAGGCTTAAGGTTGGGTCTTGGGCTTCAAACCAATCAAACCTTTTCTGAGCGTTACAGGTTAGGTGCTTTTACGGCTTACGGAACACAAGATGGGAATTTTAAGTACGGTTTTAATGGAGGTGTGTTATTAGATTCTGATACTGCTTCATGGCTAAATGTCTTCTACGATAATGATATTGAGGAAGTCGGGATGAATAACTATCTTACAGATCAGCGTGTTTATACTTTGTTCGAACCACGTCTTATCAACATTACCTTTTTTTATAAATATATAAAGTACGGATTGAGCCTGCAGCATAATTTTTCACCACAACTTATCACAGAATTTAAGGTAGATAAAAGCAGTATTTCTCAAACCAGAGACTACGCATTTTTGAATGATGGCGATATATTCACGAATTACGATTTAACCTCTGCTACATTTGGATTACGATGGACTCCCAATTATAGCTACTCTAAGGTTGGTAAACGAATTTATATTAATAATGCCTTCACTCCTGTCATATCTGCTCAGCTCAGCCAGAGTTTTGATGGTGTTTTGGAAGGAGACTTTAGCTTTACTAAATTAAGTGCTAAAATGGATTATGATTTCAGCCATAGCTGGGGAAGTACCACTTCAATAGAATTAGGCGGGGATCTTGGATTTGGCGATATTCCACTGATGCAAGCTTTTCATGCTTTTCCAAATAGTCCTAATAAGGAAAGTATTTTTGATCGATTCTCTGTAGCAGGTGTCAAGAGTTTTGAGACGATGTATTTTAACGAGTTTTTCAGTACAACGCTAGCCACACTTCACCTGAAACATAAGCTAGCCCCAATAAAACTAACCAATACTCTTCAGCCAGAAGTGGTTTTGATTTCACGACATGCAATTGGTGATTTTGCCAATCCAGAACAGCATCAAAATATTCAATTTAATACCTTGTCCAAAGGCTATAATGAGGCAGGTCTGGAATTGAATAAATTGTTCTTCGGCTTTGGTTTAAGCTTCGCTTATAGATATGGAGCGTATCATCTTCCTAGCTTTGAAGATAATATATCCTTTAAGTTTACTTTTTATTTAAAGCTTTGAGATAAAAGCATCTAACAACTTATGATTTTTTACATTTGTACATTCATATAACACTCCATGCACAAAGTTTTTAGCTCAGGATTTTGGAATTTTATTGCGGGTAAAATACTAAGGAATAGAATTTTATTCATTCTCATTCTGGCAGGGATTACTGTTTTTTTAGGATTTCAATGGCAACACATGAAGTTTTCATTTACGGAAGCTAATTTGCTTCCGGATGATGCCCCTATTAATATACAGTATGCAGAATTTGAAGAGAAATTTGGATCTGATGGAAACATCATCATGTTGGCCACAGATGACGAAACACTCTTTACTAAAGAAAATTTTAAAGCCTGGGCACAACTCGCTGATACCTTAGCTTCATTTCCAGAAATCAGATCGGTAATAGGAATTCATAATCTTCAGCAGTTGGAGAAGCGCGAAAATCCCAAGCGTTTTGAAATGCAAAATATTCTGAAATCTGATACTCTAAGCCAAGAACAAATCGAGGCCTATAGTCAATCCCTGTTTGAAGATTATCCGTTTTATGATGGTCTTATTTTCAATTCTGAAAATAGGACGGTTCAGACTGTGGCTTACATGAAGGACAGCATTGTGAATGCTAAGGGTCGAAAAACCTTCATCATGGATAAGTTTGTCCCGCTGATTGAAGATTTTAAGTCTAAAAATACATTAGATATTCACGTGTCTGGAATGCCCTATATCCGGACCTTAAATTCACAAAATATAATCGATGAGATTCAATGGTTTGTGCTCTCGGCCTTACTGGTGACGTCTTTCATTTTTTTCTTTTTCTTTAGGTCTTTTCGGGCAACGCTTATCTCTATGCTTACTGTGATTATAGGGGTGATGTGGGCTTTTGGATTTATTGGCTTACTTGGTTTTGAGATCACCGTATTGACGGCAGTCATACCCCCGCTGATAATCATTATCGGCATACCCAATTGTATTTTTCTGATCAATAAGTATCAGCACGAGATCAAAAAGCACGGTAATCAGGCCAAATCATTACAGCGGGTGATTACCAAAATTGGGAATGCTACGTTGATGACCAACGTGACGACAGCTTCCGGATTTGCGACCTTTATATTTACTCAAAGTGAGCTTCTCAAAGAATTTGGTATTCTGGCGTCCATCAATATTATAGCAATCTTTATTCTGAGTTTACTGCTGATTCCAATTATTTATAGCTACATGCCCTTGCCAAATGATAAGCACCTCAGGCATCTAGGCAAGCAATGGATTGAAGGCTTTGTAGAATGGATTGTAAAAATGGTAAAGTACCGTAGGGTGACCATATACTTTACAGCAGTTGGCGTTTTAGGACTGAGTATCATTGGAATTTATAACATCAAAGTTTCAGGAAGCTTACTTGAGGATATGCCGCAAAGCACAGAATTTTTCAAAGACATCAAGTTTTTTGAGAAAAAATTTGATGGTGTCTTACCCTTGGAGATCATGATAGACACCAAGCGGCCTAATGGAGTGACTAAATTATCAACGCTTAAAAAAATGGATGCTTTAAAATCTGAGATCAACGAGATTGAAGAATTATCTACTCCATTGTCTGTTGTGAATTTAGCGAAGTATGCAAAACAGGCGTTTTATAATAATAATCCTAAATACTATCAATTACCGACTTCTCAGGAACGAACCTTTATGTCTCCATATCTGAAAAGTATGGAGAGTATGGAGAATGGAATCTCATCTTATGTCGATTCTACCGGCCAATTCGCCAGGATGACCATGTTTATGAAAGATGTCACCACAGAAGAAATTACAAAAATTGAGTCTCGATTACTGCCCGAAATCAATAAGATTTTTCCAGAAGAACGCTTTGATGTTACCATGACCGGTAAAGCTCTGGTCTACCAAAAAGGAACCTACTATCTTGTCGATAACTTGTTATTATCACTAACCTTAGCCATCATTTTGATCGCTTTGTTTATGGCCTGGATGTTTCGGTCCTTCAGGATGATTTTAATTTCATTGATTCCAAATTTATTACCCCTGCTTATGACTGCAGGAATGATGGGGTTTTTAGGTGTGCCCATTAAGCCATCGACTATTCTTGTTTTTAGCATCGCTTTTGGGATTAGTGTAGATGATACCATTCACTTTCTAGCCAAATACAGGCAGGAATTGAAGGCCAACCATTGGAAAATCAAAAAATCTGTCTATCCTGCTTTAAGAGAAACTACAGTAAGTATGTTTTACACGTCTATCGTCTTGTTTTTTGGGTTCTCAGTGTTTATGATATCTAGTTTTGGAGGAACGGTTGCTTTGGGTGGGTTGGTCTCTGCAACACTGCTCTTTGCGATGTTGGCTAATTTGTTACTGCTTCCATCTTTGCTATTGTCTCTAGAGCGAAGTATAGCTAATCAAAAAACTATGAAGGAACCACAGATGAAAATTATCGATGAAGATGAGGATCCTAAAGAGATTGAGTAGATTGCTAGAAGTGATTAAGGTTTAATAGATTCACTAGATCTCACAGTCCCCTAATCTCGGGACTGTGAGATCAAAATATTTAATGAAAAATTTTGAAGTCAAAAGAAGTCTTTCGATTTAAAGAATTTGAAGTTCAGCACTCCAAATCTGCGATGAAAATTGGAACCGATGCTGTGCTGCTTGGTGCCTGGGCTGATATTGATGAAAACGTTAATTCCATTTTGGATGTTGGAGCCGGAACAGGGATTTTAGCCCTTCAAATGGCTCAGCGGTCGCCTGCAGAAACTATTGATGCTGTAGAACTTGACCCCGAGGCTTTTGAAGAGTGTGTGACCAACTTTGAGAACAGTCCCTGGGGCGATCGGTTGTTTTGTTACCACGCCAGTTTTCAGGACTTCTATACTGAAATTGAAGATAAATATGATTTAATAGTGTCGAATCCTCCTTTTTTTTCTGATCAGCCTAGCTTTGATGCGAGGGATAAGGCCAGAAAAAAAGCAAGATTTCAGGAGCATTTAAGCTTTGAAGATTTGCTGTTAGGCGTATCAAAATTATTGTCTGCCCGTGGATGCTTCAGTGTTGTTCTTCCAATTTCTGAACAGGAGAAATTCATTTCAGTGGCTAATGCCTACCAGCTCTATCCATCAAAGATACTAAATGTCAAAGGTCAACCCACTTCCACAATAAAGCGAACGCTTATCAAATTCAGAAGAGAACAAACAGAGCACATGTCAACTGAAGAATTGATTATTGAACATGTCAGGCATGAATATACTCAGGACTATGCCGATTTAGTAAAGGATTTCTATCTGAAGATGTGATTTTTTTAAGATTTGAGCAAAATAATAACAAAGCTTCACATAAGTTCAGAGTTCTAATCGTTAAATTTGTGTATAACATTTTAGATTATGAAACAAGATACTTTTCAAGCCCCAGATTATTACCATATAGACGATTTACTAAGCGAAGAACACCAGATGATCCGCCAGGCGGCCAGAGATTGGGTAAAACGCGATGTGAGTCCCATCATAGAAGAAGCAGCCCAAAAGGCTGAATTCCCAAAGTCGATCATTAAAGGTTTAGCAGGCATTGGCGCTTTTGGTCCTTATATTCCAGAGGAATATGGAGGTGCAGGCTTAGATCAAATTTCCTACGGATTGATCATGCAAGAAATTGAAAGAGGAGATAGTGGAGTGAGATCTACAGCTTCGGTACAATCGTCGCTAGTGATGTTTCCCATTCACGCTTACGGGACTGAGGAGCAACGTAAAAAATTCTTACCTAAGTTAGCCACTGGAGAATTTATGGGGTCTTTTGGCCTTACCGAACCCGATCACGGTTCCAATCCTAGCGGGATGACCACGAACTTTAAGGATATGGGCGATCATTATCTATTGAATGGGGCGAAGATGTGGATTTCTAACTCGCCTTTTTGTGATGTCGCTGTGGTTTGGGCCAAAAATGAAGAAGGTCGAATCCATGGCTTGATTGTAGAACGTGGTATGGAAGGGTTTTCCACTCCAGAAACGCATAATAAATGGTCTTTGAGGGCTTCAGCTACAGGGGAGTTGATTTTTCAGGATGTCAAAGTGCCTAAAGAAAACCTTTTACCTGGAAAAAGCGGACTTGGCGCGCCATTATCCTGTTTGGATTCTGCACGGTATGGGATTGCTTGGGGCGCTATAGGTGCAGCTATGGACTGTTACGATACAGCTTTGCGTTATGCTAAAGAACGTATCCAATTTGGAAAACCTATTGCGGGTTATCAATTGCAACAGAAGAAGCTGGCAGAAATGATTACGGAGATCACCAAAGCTCAGCTTCTCGCTTTACGCCTTGGACAATTGAAAAATGAGGGCAAAGCTACGACAGCTCAAATCTCTATGGCCAAACGAAACAATGTGGATATGGCGATCAACATTGCCAGAGAAGCACGGCAGGTGTTAGGCGGCATGGGCATTACCGGAGATTACAGCATTATGCGCCATATGATGAACCTGGAAAGTGTGATTACTTATGAAGGTACGCATGATATTCACTTATTGATTACAGGATTGGATATTACTGGAATTTCTGCATTTAAATAGCATTATATTTCCTCAATAAAATTTTAAATAAAGAGTCCGTTGGTTTTAAATCCTAACGGACTTTTTATTTTTGTAAAAAAAAGACGATGCAGATACAGGAAATCAAGTCAAATTTAAAAGACCTTAGAGCACAGTTGATAGGTCATCACTTATATAAACGTGTAGAGTCTCCTCAGGATCTGCAGATTTTCATGAAACACCATGTTTTTGCGGTGTGGGATTTTATGTCGCTGTTAAAATCACTTCAGACACAATTAACCTGTACTTCTTCTCCATGGATGCCTGTGGGCAACCCTAAACATCGCTACTTGATTAATGAGATTGTTTTGGCCGAAGAAACCGATATCAATGCTGCAGGTGAACGCCAAAGTCATTTTGAAATGTATTTGGATGCCATGGAAAAAGCTGGAGCTTCCACAACGCCAGTCTTGGATTTTGTGGATCAAATTCAGCACGGAACCGACGTGTTTTTGGTGATTGCCACCAGCGATTTACCTGAATCGGTTAAAGAGTTTTTAATTTTCACGTTCGATATTATTAAGAGAGGTAAGGCTCATGAAATTGCGGCCTGTTTTACCTTTGGACGCGAAGAACTCATCCCCGATATGTTTACGTCTATCATTGAAGAAATTCAACAGAATTTCCCAGAGGAAGACTTAAGTCTTTTTAAATATTATTTTGACCGACACATTGAGCTGGATGAAGACGAGCACGGTCCAATGGCTTTGGAATTGATTGCTGCCTTATGTGGAGATGATGAGCAAAAGTGGAGAGAGGTGGAAACGTGTTCACGAGAGGCTTTAGAGAAGCGTCTTGGCTTATGGGATGGTATTGCTAAAGAAATCAATTACTATAAGGCGATTGCTTAAAGGAAAGCCCATCCCTAACCCTTCCCAAAGGGAAGGAGAACACCCCCAATCCCCTCTCGAGATGGCTTTTTGAAAGTCTTCGAAGGTGAAAACTTCGAGACTTATTGCCTCTATAATTTTATAATGCGACGTTATAAAGTTCGCATAATAAGGTTCATTTCTGTCTTTTTCTTGAAAATAACTTCTTAAAGTTTGAAAATAATTTGCTTTATAACTAATAATTTAGTTTTTAAAGAAACTTTTTTTATAAACATCTGATAATAAATGAATTATTGATGTATAATCTACAGATGACTTCTAAAACTTTACGGTTTAACCGTAGCAAGTGTAAGGTTAAACCTTACTTGCTAAAGAAATATTAACTATATCTTTATAAAAAACCAATACTTATATGCGAATGAGATAGCTGTAAAATTAAAAAAGAGAAAGCTCCTGCTAGGCAGAAGCTTCTCCAGTAAAGGCATGAATACATACACTTCACTTGACGTTGCAAATGTATGGGTTTTCATGAGATGCGCAACTTCTAACTTTAGAAGTATGGATCCGGTATGATGATAAACTGCCAAAAAACAATTTAAAATTTATTAAAATGAAAAATTTATTTTTTGCACTAGCGTTTATGCTAGTAGGAACCTTTGCATTTGCAAATACTGTTGATGAAAATGAAACTTTTAAATTTAGCGAAGGATTAGAACTAGTTGAGGACTCTTCGAATAGTGAAATATATAGCAATTCCTTAGTTGATTGTTTACTAGAGATTACTTTCATTTATGAAGATGGAAGCAGTGAGACAATTTATGTTCTAGTAATAGGTGCTAGCTGTGAAGAAGTTTTAAAATAATCTACATTAACTTCAAATCTACTTCCAAATTACATTATGGAAGTAGATTTTCATTATAAACTATAAGTATGAAATATTTATTAATTTTATTAGTACTGTGTCCATTTGCGTTATTCTCACAATCATTTACTATCGAATATGATGTTATACTAAACACTCTCACAAGAAAAGGAAAGTTAGTTAAGAACATTAATTCAGAATCCTTTTACTTTGAAGTTCAAGACGAAAAAAAGACAGACAAGCAAAACATGAATGAAGAAGGTTCCTTTACCAAAACTATTTATTTAGGTAATAGCAAAGAAAAAAAGCGTTTTCAAATATATAAAGAAGGTGATGGCTCTTTAATTAATGTTGACTTTTTAAAAGATGAAAAGGTTATTTATTCAGAATTATTCCCAAGAATGAATTGGAAACTTGAAAATGATACCAAAACCATATCTAATTATATGTGTAACAAAGCAGTCATTAGATTTAGAGGTAGAAATTATATTGCTTGGTTCACATCAGATATTTCCGCCAATATAGGTCCTTGGAAATTTAATAGCCTTCCTGGAGCTATCTTGCAGGTTTATGATGAAACTAAAGCCTATTCTTGGACTGCAATCAAAATAGTTAAAAATGAAAAAGAAATTAAATTAGAAATTGAAAAAAATTTAGAACAATTAACTCATCAGCAATTTGTAGAAAAAAATGAAACTTTAAAAAAAGAAAGGAGTAAAATGATGCTACTAAAATATTTGCAAAGAGGAGCTGATATTGTAGAAAGAAAATTCAATAGAGGAAGAGAAACTGAATTTGAATGGGAAGAAGAAAAAGAAGAAGATTAGACTTTAGTCTTACAATTATTATCATTTTATTCCAAATTTTATGTTTTTCGCAAACAACTATTTCTGGGTCAGTTAAGGATGAAAAAGATAATGTGTTTTCTGCGAGTGTTATCTTAAAAGACAGTTTGTCTAAATCTATCATAGATTATAGTTATTCTGATAATGATGGTAATTACCAGCTGAAAATAAATAAATCTGGTAAGTTTAATTTGCTATTCGCCTCACTTGGGTATCAATCCAAAACAGTACCTATAGTCCTCAGTCCAAATCAGGACAGTCTTGAAATCGATGTAATTTTAATAGAAAAATCTACAAATCTCGACGAGGTCATTGTTTTAGCAGAGCGACCCATAAGAGTTCAAAACGATACAATTACCTTTAAATCCAAATATTTCACGGATGGATCAGAGCAAACCGTGGAAGATTTATTACGTAGAATCCCAGGCTTACAAATCGATAGTGAAGGCACTATAAAAGTTGGCAATCAAGAAATAGAAAAGCTGATGGTCGATGGGGATGATTTTTTTGAGCGTGGTTATAAACTGCTTTCTAAAAACATGCCTGCGTATCCTATAGAAGAAGTGGAAGTATTAAAAAACTATTCCAACAATCGCTTATTAAAAGGAGTGGAAGACAGCGAAAAAGTAGCGCTTAATCTCAAACTTAATGAGAAGTCCAAACGCATCTGGTTTGGAAATATAGAAGCAGGGCATGGTAATGATGGTTTTTATGATCTAAAAACTAATCTGATGAATTTTGGGAAAAAGAATAAATATTACTTCCTGACCAATTTAAACAGTATAGGTTACGATGCTACCGGTGATATCAATCAGTTGATACGACCGATGCGTTATAATGAACCAGCCAGTATAGGAGACAATCAGCAAGTGCGAGACCTGATTAACCTGGCACCACCCCAACTAAATTTTAAGCGCAGAAGAACCAATTTTAACAATGCCGAGCTGATGTCGCTCAATGCTATTTTTAATCCTACTGAAAAACTTAAGATTAAAACCTTAGGTTTTTTCAATGCCGATGAAACCGATTTCTTTCAAACGAATGTTGAAAATGTAACATTAAATGATGTTAATTTTACAAATACAGAGGATTTTCAGCTTAAAAATAGAAAATTGATAGGCTTTGGAAAATTAGATATTGTCTATGATTTTTCAAAAATTGAAATGTTGGAAAGCAACACAAAATATAATTCTGGAAATTTTGATGATGATTCTAATTTACTCTTCAATGGGATTTCTACCCGTGAAGATCTGTCGCATACCAATACGTTGTTTGATCAAAAATTGACTTATAGCAATAAGTTTAAAGATAAAAAAGTATTCCTTCTTACTGGCCGTTTTATTGACGAAACGACACCACAAACTTACCGTTTGAATCAATTTTTTTACGAGGATCTATTCCCTAATCAATCTGCGGATAACGTTAGACAACTCAGTAATAACAAAATGCAATACCTAGGAGTCAATGCACATTTGCTGGATAGAAAAGCCAATGATGATTTATTTGAAGTGCAACTAGGAAATGAATTGAGGAAAGATCACTTGCAGACTAGTTTGGAGCTATTAGAGGATGATGCGGTTTTAAATCGCCCAGATGGCTACCAAAATCAAATCTTTTACATGGTGAACGACTTGTATCTAAAATCTAAATACAGATACAGTATAAATGATTTTGCGATCATAGGTCAGGCCAATTTTCATCAATTGTTCAATAGATTAGAAATAGCCAATACTCCAGAGAGCGAATCTCCCCTTTTTATCAACCCGAGACTGAGTTTAGACTGGAAAATTAATGATAAAAACCGATTGCGTTCTTCTTACTCCTTCAATAGGACCAATGCAAAAATACTGGATGTATATTCAAATTTTGTATTGACAGGTTTCAGGCCTTTTACTAGAGGTACAGGAGAGTTCAACCAACTGGACGCCTCTTCTCTGACTCTAAATTATGAACTTGGGAATTGGAGTAGCCGATTTTTTGCCAACATGTTTGTATTATACAGCAAGAATCATGATTTTTTTAGCACCAATACATTTATAGATCAAAACTTTACTCAATCGAGAAAAATTTTGATTCAGGATAGAGAATTTATCAGTATTAATTCTAAAGTAGATTACTATTTTAAGTTCATTTCTTCTAATTTAAAATTGGATTTAAGTTACACAGAAAGTGAGTTTACGAATATCGTAAACGACTCCGATTTAAGGCAAGTAGAATCTATCACTATAGGCTATGGGTTAGAATTGCGTTCAGGTTTTACAGGATGGTTCAACTACCATTTGGGAACCAAATGGACTAATAATGAGATACAAACCACGATTCAGAATTCATTTACTGATAATTTAAGTTTTTTGGACTTAACTTTTATCTTAAATCAGAGGTTCAATATTCAGGTAGAGTCAGAACGTTACGAATTCGGTAATATCAACCAAGATAATGTGTATTATTTTGCAGATTTGGAAGCTCAGTATAAATTTAAAAAAGACAAGTGGACGCTTGGATTGAGTGGAAAAAATCTTTTTGATACTAGGCAGTTTAGAAATTTTAATATTAGCGATATCGGTTCCACCACGACCACTTATCGGCTACTGCCAAGGTTTGTTTTATTAAAGGCTTTGTATAGATTTTAATTCACGTCCCAAAATCCCATCCCTAAGCCTTCCCAAAGGGAAGGGGATAGTTTTGAGTTAGTTCTACCTCTTTTTCGGGGAGCTAAAGGGAAGGAGGAGCTTTTTACTCCTCACTCGGCGCTAGCTCAACCACAAGTCCCTCTAAATCTTCAGTAATGGGTATTTGGCAGCTCAAACGACTATTGTCCTGGACATAAAAAGCTTCTGCCAGCATAGCTTCTTCTTCATCCTCTTTCTCTTGGAGTTCGGTATCCGACTGGACATAACACTGGCAGGAGGCGCACATGGCCATACCTCCACAAATACCAATCGTACCTTCTTCGGCCAGTTCATAAGAGCGAACCACTTCCATCAGGTTCATAGCCATATCTGTAGGGGCATCTACTTCATGAGTAGTACCTTCCCGGTCTATAATTGTAATTTTTACATCCATTGCTGTGCGATATTCAAAGTGGCAAAACTATAGAATCGGAAGGGATTTACAGCTGACCTCAGTCAGTTTTAAATGAAGTTTATAAGTGTACTAAAAACACTCTAATAAGCTAAAAATTTTAATTTTAGACTTTTACATATTTAAACCTCACAGGTTTTTAAAACCTGTGAGGTTTAAAATTATTTTATAAGAATAATGGCCCTTTTACGATTGACTGTAACTAATTCTATCAAACAAAAACGCCTTGTTTCATCATTGAAGCAAGGCGTTATATATATCTAGGACTGGCTTTAATCAATACTCCTAATTACCGCCTTTGGCGCCTCTTTCTTAGTCCCGTCAAAACCTGCGACTCCACCAACGGTGGTATATTTTAAAACATTGCGTTTTCCGGGATGAATTTTAGCAAAAGCACTTTGACACATCAGCGTCGCTTCATGGAAGCCACAAAGGATTAATTTCAATTTACCCGGATATGTATTCACATCACCAATGGCGTAAATGCCGGGAATGTTGGTTTGATAATCTAAGGTGTTATCCACTTTAATGGCATTTTTTTCAATCTCTAATCCCCAATCAGCTATAGGGCCAAGCTTTGGAGATAAACCAAACAACGGAATGAAATAATCGGTTTCTAAGGTGAAATCTTCTTCCGGATTGTTATTCTTTCTTACCGAAACCGATTCAAGTTCAGTATTTCCATGAACATCCACAATTTCAGCGGGGGTAATCAATTTGATTTTACCCATATCTTTGAGTTCCTTTACCCGGTCTACAGATTCTAAAGCTCCTCTAAACTCGTTTCGTCTATGCACCAAAGTCACCTCTGAGGCAACATCTGCCAAATAAATACTCCAATCCAAAGCAGAGTCTCCACCACCAGCAATGACTACCGATTTATCTCTAAAGCGTTCAGGATCTTTCACCATATAATGTACACCCTTGTTTTCAAACCTGGCTAAATTTGGGATCGGTGGTTTTCTAGGCTCAAAACTACCTAATCCACCAGCTATTGCAACGATGGGCGCATGGTGTTTTGTTCCTTGATCTGTAGTGACAATAAAGCTGCCGTCCTCTTGCTTCTCAATATCCTGGGCTTTTTCTCCGAGCGTAAATCCTGGCTGGAAAGATTTGATTTGTTCCATCAGGTTATCTACCAGCTGCCCAGCTTTTACCTCAGGAAAACCTGGAATATCGTAAATAGGTTTTTTAGGGTACAATTCTGATAATTGCCCTCCAGGTTGAGGTAGGGCATCAATAATATGACATTTTAATTTTAATAATCCTGCTTCAAACACAGCAAAAAGACCCGTAGGTCCAGCTCCAATTATAAGAATATCTGTTTTGATCATATCAACATCAACTTATTAGTATTACGCTTATTCGCTTAAGCCAATTGGTCGGCTTTAACGTTAATGACTTCTTTAATTTGTGGGGCATGTTTTTTTATGGTCATCTCAACCCCAGACTTCAGAGTCATTTGGTTGACTGTGCAATCTACACAGGTGCCCATCAGTTGAACTTTTACAAGTGAGTCGTCCTCAATCGAAATCAGTTCAATATCGCCTCCATCACTTTTTAAAAAGGGGCGGATTTCATCAAGGGCGACTTCAATAGTTCTTCTTAGTTCTTGTCCTGTCATCATAATTATTTGTTTTTTACAGCGCTACAACCTGCCATGGTTGTGATTTTTATAGCTTCTGTAGGTGGTAGGTTTTTATTCCTATTCACGACCTCCTGTACAGTTTGGCGTGTGAGTTCGTCAAAGGATTCGTTTAGTAATGTTCCGTCCTGTAATGCTGCAGGTCTACCCACATCTCCAGATTCTCTTAAACTCTGCACCAGTGGAATCTCACCTAAAAACCGTACTCCCAGATCTTCTGCCAGATACTGAGCTCCTTTTTCTCCAAAGATATAGTATTTATTATCGGGTAATTCTGCTGGTGTAAAATAGGCCATATTTTCACAAATTCCTAAAACAGGCACATTTATACTTTCCTGCTGAAACATAGAGACTGCTTTTTTAGCGTCTGCAAGTGCTACATTTTGAGGCGTACTTACAATCAACGCTCCAGTGATAGGCATAGACTGCATAATCGATAAATGGATGTCACCTGTACCAGGAGGAAGATCTACCAACAGGAAGTCTAACTCGCCCCAATCGGCATCAAAAATCATTTGATTAAGAGCTTTGGCAGCCATGGGTCCTCTCCAAATAACAGCCTGATCGGGTTTGGTAAAAAATCCTATCGAGAGGAGTTTCACACCGTAATTTTCGATAGGCTTCATTTTAGACTTACCGTCTTTTTTTACCGAAAGTGGTTTTTCATTGGCTACATCAAACATGATTGGGCCAGATGGACCATAAATGTCTGCGTCCAACAATCCTACTTTAAATCCCATTTTAGATAATGATACGGCAAGGTTGGCAGTAACTGTAGATTTTCCAACCCCTCCTTTACCAGAGGCCACTGCAATAATATTCTGAATGCCAGGGATAGGTTTACCTTTGATTTCATTGACATTGCTTTTATTTTGTGGAGCTTCTACGCTGATTTTTACTTCAACTTTAGCTTTGTTATAAACATGCTCATGAATGGCCTTCATGACGTCTACCTCAGCTCGTTTTTTAATATGTAGTGCAGGTGTGGAAAGCTTTAAATCCACTACGACTTCATCGCCAAATGTAACAATGTTCTGTAAAGCTCCGCTTTCTACCATATTTTGGCCTTCTCCAGCCACACTTATGGTTTCTAAAGCCTTTTTTATGTCCTCTTTATTAAGTTTCATAAATGAATCTGATTCTATTAAGATTTAATCTAAATGCAAATATACAAGTTAATCCTCTATTTGCTTGTAATTGAATTGGTTTTACAGATATTCTTAGGGATAAATTAACGACTACAAAAGGCTGAATTTGATGAAAGTATTACAAAACCAATAAATTACATCCACGGATATCACTTTGATCAAACCGTCCTAAGATTTCAAAGCTGTTGGCGCTGGTTTGTTTGCCTAAATCCTGAGTGGCGATAAATGGGCAGGAATTGATGTTGGCAAGATCTATAACATTGATACCTCCAGTTTTTCCATGATCGAGATAAGTCAAAGGATCTTCAGTATCTCTAATCATGATTTTCATATGTGAGGGACATTCAAATCTGCTTTGGCCTTTGGAGTAAGCTTGCGATAGTAGCTCGGTCATACCATATTCGCTATGAATATGCTTGACTCCAAAACCTTTGGAAAGAATAGCATGAAGCTCTTCTCGAATCATTTCTTTTCGCCGACCTTTCATTCCTCCGGTTTCCATAATGATGGTGTTTTTAAGCTGAAACTGTTCGTTTTCCACCAAATCTAATAGTGCAAAAGATACGCCGATGAGTAGGATTTTCTTGCCAGATTGATCTAATTTTTTTAAAGTTTTGGTGAGTTGATTCAGCTCATTTAAATAAAAACCACTCTCAGGAAATTTGCTTTTTTTTATAAAATGATCCACCATATAAATCAAAGAAGAACCTTCTCGATCGAGATAAGAAGGCAATAAGCCAAGGACGGTGTAATCCTCAATATTACCATAAAAATCTTTGAAGGTTTTGGAAAAACTCTGGATGTAAAGAGTCAAATCTTTGACGTGATGTTTACTTTGTTTTTGACCTGTAGTACGACTGCTTAAAAAAGTGATCTCAGGATTAAAATCACCAGTTTTGACTTCGTGGGTTTTAAAGAATTCAATCGGTAAAAAGGGGATGTCCTTTAAGGCTTGAACTTTACTTTTGCTCACCTGTAAATGCCTGCAGAAAGAATGATAAACCGGATTTTGGTTCCATTGCTGTTTAAATAAATCAAGGGCTAGTTTTTCAAACTCCTGATCTGATTTTACTGTAAATGCAAGGTCAATATTCATAGTTCATTTTCAAAGTCAAAAGTAATAAAAAAGCACCCTTTGAAGAGGGTGCTTCTTATAATAAGAGATTCAATTTATTTAATGATTACTTTTTTAGTAACCGATGAAGACTCCTGGTTAATTTTCACAAGATAGATCCCAGCACTTAAACTCGAAACATTGATGTTTTTAGAAGCATTAGAGGTCATGACCTGCTGCCCCAACATATTATAAAACTCAATATTCAACGGTGCATTAGAAGAAGCCTCTATAGTCAAGTTGCCTCTGGTGACCGGATTTGGGTATAATTTGAAGCTCACACTATCGAATCTATCAGAACTTAAAGTAGTAAAAAACGTTCCTATAGGCCAAGGATTTGTTGCTGAAGCTTGCGCAGTATCGTCATCATTTTCACCTACACCGCTAAAACTCCAATTACCAACAACAAACATGCTGCCATCTGGTCCCGTGTTGTTATTTCTATAAGCCCAGCCATCTTGATAATCCCAAGGTTCGCCTGTGCCATCTTTATCGATATCACCGAAGGTATCGATAACGACCCCATTTTGAAATAATTCTAACGCATCATCCCCATTATTGTTGGCGACATTGGAAACATAATCAGAATCGAATCCAAAAAACGCGTTAAAATTGGAAACCTCAGATGAAATATAAATAAAATCACCTGCTGAAGCAGTAACTTCAGGGAATGTGAATTCCTGACCGTCTGATCCTCCACCATTATTGGCGCTTCCAACACCAAACGTGCTTAAATCTGCTATATCTCTAACGACATAAAGTTCGATAGCTTTTGGTGTTCCACCTGTCAGTGTGCCATCAAAAACTCCTGTAATGATCATATCGTTGGAGGCATCACCAAACACATTTCCACTTAATTCTATAGTTTTTTGAGTTGCATTGGTGGAGGTTAATTCAATATTTCCAGAGAAGCTGCCCTCCGTAAGCCCTTCAGTAAGCCTTACAAAAACAGTAGAAGAAGCATTTCCAGCTGTTTGAGGAATATCAATAGCATTAGAAAATCCACTATTAGGATTTAGAGATATTTCAAAATCACTAGAAACAATCACATTTATATCATTAATCAAAAATTGACCTTCTACACTAAAACTCTCTACTGGTGATGGGCCTTCTCCAAGATTATAATTCAATCCAGAAATCGCATCAGTTGAAACTTCTATAAGAGGCGATGCTGCTAGAACTTCACCAGATACATTGATGATTTCGGAAATGCCACTGGAATTTGCGATAATTTCTCCAGAATAATCACCTGATACAAGTCCAGGCTGAAGTCTTACATAAACTTCTGTTGAGGGTAATTCATTATCAATTACAGCAAGTGTAATAGAATTTGAAAACGACCCTTGAGAGTTTAGCGACACCTCAAAATTTTGAGGAGATGTAATGGTAACATCTTCAGTAAGGTTAATGCCCTGAATAGAAAATGAACCCTCAGCATTGTTCGGATCGAAATCACCTTCAAAATAAAAAAGATTGGATATATCTGCCCCGACCACTATAGCAGCATTTCCATTTCCAGTCGGATCATAATTCCCAAAAGGGACCAAAGAACTCAAAGGGTCTCCATTATTACATATGCCCTCTCCTAGAAGCAATTCTACGCCGCCAAAAATCCAATTGCTGGGATTGAAATTTCCAGTATTTGGTAAAGCACCATCAACCCTATAAGCATAACTGTCTAAATGATCCCAGTCTGTACCTGTTCCATCTATTCCATCTTCACCAAATCTATCAATTACAGAATCGGTAGGATCTTTCAGTTGGAAACCATCATCACCATTTCCGTTGATAGACCCATTGACAAGAACATTGTTTGAAATTCCAAATTCTTGTAAAAGAATTACTTGACTATTAGTTACATAAGCGAAGTCATCAGTAATGATGCCTAAGTCTGATATATCAACAGTTGTTGTGAAACCACCACCATTAGATTGTCTGTCAATACTCCATCCCGTAAAATCGATAGTTCCATCGACATAAAGTTCTAAAGTTCTTCCCTCAGCATTAGGACAAGTGGAGTCCAGGTAACCTGTAATAACTGCAGTTTGTGAATACATACCTACAGATATTAATAAAAATAACAGTAGAGTAATTTTTTTCATAATTAAAGATTTTAAGATTTAATCAAAAATAATGGAAAACTCTGAAATCTAAGATGTTTGCTCCTATGTATAACATGCTCTTAACCTTATCATAAACTCAAGAAAGCTTAACCTAATAAAGCCTATTCGCCCTCGACCATATTTTTTTGAATGTTAACTCAGGATTAATTTAACGTCTATCTATTAATCCGCTTGTAATATTTTGTTAACAACAAGGTAACATTAAGGTAGGGTCTGGGAACTAGATTTGCGTAAAATTAAAATTTAACATGCGTCTAGTACTTTCCTTTTTTTTGTTTATCATTTTAACTTCCAATTTATTAGCTCAAGATTCCAAGAATGGAATACTTGTAGGTAAAATATTAGACAAAGAAATCAATAATGAGCCACTTCCATTTGCAAATGTTTCTATAAAAGGAACGTCCAAAGGAGCTACCACGGATTTTGATGGTCTCTACAAAATTGAAAATTTAGCTCCTGGAGTATATACTATTGTATTCAGTTTTGTGGGTTACGAAACTGTTGAAGTGCCTGACGTTGAAATTATAGCAGATAAAGTGACAGAAGTGAATACGTCATTGTCATCAAGTGCAGCCTCGTTAGAAGAAGTTATTATAACTACGGTTGCCCGGAAAGATTCTGAGGTGGCTTTATTACTTGAGCAAAAAGGGGCAGTAAATGTAAAAGAGAGCATTGGTGCAGAGCAATTAGAAAGTCTTGGTGTTTCTGATGCCTCAGGAGCTACTCAAAAAATTGCAGGAGTTTCAAAATCAGAAGGCTCAGGCCAAATCTATGTGAGGGGACTTGGCGATAGATATCTTACCACAACACTTAATGGTCTCCCTATTCCATCTGATAATATTGACAAGAAGAATATCAATCTTGAACTATTTCCTACAAGATTTATAAGTAGTGTTTCTATTAGCAAAACATTTTCACCAGATAATTCTACAGACCAATCTTCTGGTAATGTAGATATAACATCCAAAAATGTAACTTCTCGAAAAGAATTAGGTATCAGCATGTCTGGTGGTTTGAATTCTAATGCCATGTTTGTAACAGATAATTTTGTTGCAACAGCTTTAAATGATGACCTAAATCTTGGGATCTTTTCAAGGCCTTATGACAATAGCAATTTAGCTAATGCCTTGACTGATCAAAGTTGGAATACAATAGCAATCGACAATCCCGTAAATTATTCGGTAGGATTCAATGCTGGAGGATTTTTGGATGAAGACGGTAAATTAAGAGTTTCTTTATCCGGAGGTCAGTCTGTAGACCATGAGTATCGAGAAGGTCTTTTTAGATTTTTTGATAGAGGTATTACGACAAACTTATTGGAGGTCACCGGAGGTGCCAGAGATTTTGTTCCAGACGGAGATAACAGATACTGGAGGAAAACAGTCAATACAAATGGACTATTAGTCGGTCAATACAGAATAAACGATAAAAACAGATTAAAATTTAATGCTTTTGCTATCAATAAGGTTCTACAAGAGGTATATGAAGGTGGTAGAAGTGGAGAAGCTATATGGTTTGATGAGTTGACACCTAATTCTGTTGCTGGTAATCAATTCGTAAGAGACCAGAATATCAAAAATACCTTATTGACTACCGCACAACTTCTAGGTGACCATGAAATAAGCGACAAGAACAAATTGGAATGGGCCATTGGTTATAACCGTCTTGCTGCAGATGAGCCTAACAGGATACGTAATGAATTAAACTTTAGAAACGTAGATGGTGTACCAGATGATGAAAGGCCAATTGAATTTGGTAACACTGGTGGTTTCCAACAAAGAAAAAGTTCTCAGGAAATTTTGGATCAGGACTTCAACGGCAGAATTAAGGATGAAATAAGACTTAAAGTGGATGAAGATGACAATGACATCTTCAAATTGAGTCTTGGTGGTGATGGAAGATATAAGCAGCGTGATTTCAGATCAACTTTTGTAGGTTTCGAAGAGGGTGGTCCTATTGGGTCCTTTAATCCCAATTCGATAGACAATTTAAGTGAAGTATTTACCCAGGAAAATATAGACAACGGACTGTTGCTCGTTAACATACAACCGGATGATACCTATAATGCCGAATTGACTTCTTATGCTGCATTTACAGATTTTGTTGGTGTTTTTGGGAAGTTGACAGCTGAGTTAGGCTTAAGGTTTCAAAGCGATGAGATCTTTGTGGATTATGATGTCAATAATGCACCAGGAGGAAGAGAGGGTGAGACGACCAAAAATTATGACAATTTTTATCCTTCATTTAATCTTAAATACGATTTGGACGATAAGATGGCGCTAAGACTAGCTGGTAGTTTAAGTCAAACACTTCCAGAATTTAAGGAGATAGCTCCATTTGAATATGTATCACCAGAAGGACTTATAGAAGCAGGTAACAGGTTAGTAGAACGTTCAAATAACCTAAACATTGATCTGAAATACGAGTTTTTCCCTTCTAATGATCAATTATTTTCTGTAACGACTTATTATAAAAGAATAGAAGATGCCATCAACAGATCGCTGAGAGTTGGTGGGGGTGATGTGTTTTCTTATTACAATACCGGAGATGCAAGAATCTTGGGAATTGAATTGGAAGGTAGAGTGAATTTACTTGAAACTGATAATTCAAAACTTAGGCTTTCAGGTAATATTTCTTATATAGATCACAAACAAGACTTAAAAGATAAAACCGAAGGTATCAACGTTAATGGTTCTCCAAGAACCTTTCAATATGGGGGTAAAGATGAGATTGGTCTTGAGGGAGCATCAGATTGGACAACCAATCTGGCTACCACTTTTGAAACTGGTGAAGAACGCCCGTATGAGTTTACCATTTCGGGAAATTATGCCTCAGACAGGATATATGCGATTGGTTCTCCAATATTCCAGGGAGAAGATCCAAACAATCCAGGCGAATTTTTTCAAGACACCAGTTTTAATGGAGAAATCATAGAAAGAGGCTTTGTAGTATTAGACTTTATTTTAAACAAAGAGATCAATGATAATTTAAGCATTGGTTTAACTGGAAAGAATTTATTAAACCCTGAAATTGAGCGCTATCAGAATGTAGCCTCTGATTTTGGAAATTCTACAGCCACTCAAGAAGAAACAGTGTTATCTTATAAAAGAGGAATCGATCTTAACCTAAGCATATCTTATAAATTTTAAATCCTAAACAAATGAAAACAATGAAAAGCAATTTATTTTTTTTAATGATGCTCTCGTTATTCGTTATCTCGTGTAGTGACGATGATGATAATGGAGGTGTAACTCCTGACCAAGGCTTCAACGGAACTATCACTGAAGACCTTACTCTTGATCCTAGTGTAACTTACGAACTTTCTGGTGAAGTGCTTGTTGCAGAAGGTGTAACTTTAACCATACCTGCTGGTACAGAAATCGTTTCTGCCCAGGGGACTGGAAATTTTTTAGCTGTATTACAAGGTGGATCTATCGATATCCAGGGTACTCCAACAGATCCGGTCATTATGAGGTCTACAGGAAATGCTGGGGACTGGGGTGGTTTATTACTTTGTGGTAATGCACCTACAACTGCTGGTTCAGATGTTACTGCAGAAGTTGGTGGTCTTGTTTATGGTGGTACTGATGCCTCTGATAGCTCTGGGAGTATAGACTACTTGATCATAAGAGATGCTGGTGCACAAATTAACGCAGATTCGCAATACAATGGCCTTTCCTTATATGGAGTTGGTTCAGGTACATCTATAAGCAATGTTGCTATCATCAATGGTGCAGACGATGGTGTTGAGTTTTTCGGTGGTACCGTGAATGCAAGTAACATTTATTTAGAAAACAACGAAGACGATGCTGTAGACTGGACAGAAGGCTGGAATGGCACTTTATCTAATGCTTATGTCGTGAACACAATAGAAGGGTTTTCAACTGCAATTGAAGCCGATGGTACAGCAAGCAACCCAACTATAGAAAACTTCACCGCTATATCATCAACTGGTGGATTAGCCATACAAATGAAAGCAGCTTCAAGTGCAACTATCAATGGCTTCTCTGCCACTGGGTTTGAAATTTTATTTGAATTTGCTGGCTCTTCTGGTGCTGCAGATCTTGTTATCGATGGTGAACCTGCAAATGAAGATGATGATGCTGTTTACCAATCTTCTCCAACCAATGCTAGTGCTTTTGCTTGGGCAACTGATGTTGCCAGCGGTAATCAATTACCATCAAACATAACAGAGGATACTACTTTAGATGCTTCCATAGAATATACCATAAGTGGTCCAGTATTAGTAAACTCAGGTGTAACTCTAACAATACCTGCCGGAACTGAAATCGTTTCTGCATCAGGTACTGCCAACTATCTTGCAGTTTTACAAGGTGGGGCTATTGATATCCAGGGAACTATGGACAATCCTGTAGAAATGAGATCTGATGATGGTGACGCTTGGGGAGGACTTTTAGTTTGTGGAAATGCTTCAACAGATGCAGGTGTTAATGTAACTGCAGAAGTTGGTGGACTTGTCTATGGTGGTAACGATGACACTGAGTCTTCAGGATCCATTGATTACTTAATCTTAAGAAATACAGGTGCACAAATCAATGCAGACTCTCAGTTTAATGGTCTTTCATTATATGCAGTTGGTTCAGGAACAAGTATTAGCAATGTTGCTGTTATAGATGGTGCAGATGATGGTGTTGAATTCTTTGGGGGTACTGTAAGCCTTACCAATTTCTACGCTGAAAACATAGAAGACGATGCGGTTGACTGGACCGAAGGCTGGAATGGTACTTTAGCTAATTCTTTTGTTAAGCAAGACATAGTTGGTTTCTCAACTTCCATCGAAGCTGATGGATCTGCGAGTAACCCTACATTAGAAAACTTCACAGCGGTTTCCTCTGAAGGTGGTTTAGCTATACAAATGAAAGCGGCTTCAACAGCAACAATCAATGGCTTGACTTTAACCGGTTATGATATTCAATTTGAATTTGCAGGAAGTTCTACACCTGCAGAATTGGTAATCGATGGCTCTGCTGCAGACGAGGGAACAACTTACAATACTTCAACAACAGAAGAAGCTGATTTTCCATGGATTAATAATTAATATGAATTAGCCAAATATTAATTTTCTAATAATGAGCTGTCTCAATTTTGAGGCAGCTTTTTTTGTGGTTATTCTTAACTTTAAGCTAATATTCAATTTCCTAAATTTGTCAATATCAAAATGAAAACTTCATGAAAAAATCAGACATCACAATTCTTGTCGTCGATGACGATCCGGATATCTTAGAGATTTTAAAATATAATTTGAGCGCCGAAGGCTATAAGGTGGTGACGGCCGATAACGGCTTGGAAGGGGTGAAAAAAGCCAAAAAGAAAAACCCTCATCTTGTGATTTTGGATGTGATGATGCCCGAGATGGACGGAATTGAAGCCTGTGAAATCATAAGAGAGACCAAAGGCCTTGAGAATACCATCATTACCTTCCTCACGGCCAGAGGAGAAGATTACTCTCAGGTAGCTGGTTTTGATGCTGGAGCAGATGACTACATTACGAAGCCCGTTAAGCCAAAAGTTTTAATGAGTAAAGTGAAAGCTCTACTGAGACGTTTTAAGTCAGGCTCACCAGAGAAAAATATTGTGGAGATAGGAAACATTATTATCAATCGTGATGAGTATAAAATTTCTAATCAGGGCATAGAAATGACCTTACCTCGAAAAGAATTTGAATTGTTATCTTTACTCACTTCAGAGCCCAATAAAGTCTTCAAAAGAGATGATATCTTAAATACTGTTTGGGGAAACGAAGTGGTCGTTGGAGGAAGAACCATCGATGTCCACATCAGGAAATTGAGAGAAAAATTGGGCGACGACAAATTCAAAACAGTGAAAGGCGTCGGCTACAAGTTTGTACATGAATGAGTACTAAGTTTAAAAGATCTTATAAGTTTGCTTTAAAAACGTCTACTTATATCACTATTTTTTTGACGGCCTTAATCGCCTTGTACGAGTATATACAATTAGAAGTCAATCCGGCTTCTATTTTTGTTTTTGCTCTGGTCTGTTTTGTATTTTCATTTTTTATCATCCAACTCAGGATCGAATTTTTTATCTATAAACGGGTGAAGTCCATTTATGATAGTGTTTCTATTTTGGACCAATCCAATCTTACGGGACAACGAACAACGTCTGATATGAAAACCCTTACGGAAGAAGTAGAACGCTTTGCAAAGGGTAAAAAATTAGAAATTGAAACCTTAAAAGTAAGAGAAAACTACAGGAAAGAATTTATCGGTAATGTGTCTCATGAATTGAAAACTCCCTTATTTACAGTACAAGGCTACATTTTAACCCTTTTGGATGGTGCGATAAAGGATAAAAAAGTGAGAAAAAAATATCTGAACCGAGCCAGCAAAGGAGTAGATCGACTTATCTACATCGTTAAGGATCTGGACATGATTACTAAACTGGAAACCGGAGATCTCAATCTTTATATTGAGACTTTTGATTTGGTAGAGCTGGTTGAAGGGGTGTTTGACTTGCTCGAAATGAAATCAGCTAAAAAAGAAATCAGCCTTAGTTTTGATAAAGAATATTCCCCAATTTATGTTGATGCCGATAAAGAACGCATACAGCAGGTAGTCACCAATCTTGTGGTCAACTCTATCAAATACGGGAAAAAGGGTGGAACTTCAGAAATTAGCTTCGAAGAGCTGGATAATTCAAAAATCATGCTTCGGGTGACCGATAATGGAGATGGGATTGAAGAAGAACACATTCCGCGTTTATTTGAACGCTTCTTTAGGGTAGATAAAACAGGATCCAGACGTGAAGGCGGTTCAGGTCTAGGACTCTCTATAGTGAAGCACATCATAGAAGCACATAATGAGCAGATCACTGTAGATAGTGTTTTTGGGATTGGTAGTGAATTTGCCTTTACACTTCCAAGAGCGGAAGGGGTTGAGGTGGAGGAAATCTCGTGATGTCAAAAGCTTCGAACCCAGAATAGTGCTCCATATCGTTTAGGTCGTTGATTTGAAATGTGTTCTGATCAGAAAAAGGAGCTATCTGCATCTGTTTTAATCGTTTTGCGAGGTATTCTTGTTCTCCTTGATGGGGAGTTGGAATAAAAAAGGCCTTTTTTCCCAGACAAGCCAAATCCATTACCGAAGAATAACCAGACCGGCAGATCACAATTTCAGATTTACAGATAAGTGTATTTAACTCTTTAGAAGACAAATGATTGTAAAATTTGAGGTGAGGCAAATCCTCAAGCTGATCATCATTATACACTCCTCTCACCAAAACACAGGTCTTAGATGTAAGGGCTTTGAAAGAACGGATTAACCTTTGTTCAAACTGTGTTCTTAGAGGTTCTGGTCCAGAGATGACAGCGAGATAATCGATGGATTTCTCAAGAGCCATCTGTTCAAACCGGCTTAAGAGTCCGATAGTTTTAATTGGCACTTTTACACGTTTGGACTGGCTCAATACCCCGCTCAAATTGGGCTTAGACTTAGTGTCTGGTACCCAAACTTCAGAAAATCGATTGAGTTGTTTAGCATTGAAATATGAAGAACTCAAAGAGAAAATTCCTGCCTTAAATTGAAGTTGATGGCAGATGATCACAGACTTGACCTTCGTTGAAAAGGTACCGAATCTATGGTCTGAAATAATAAGGTCTACTCCGTGTTCTTCCACATAAGCTTCCACAAGTTTCTCATCTTTAGACGCTCTTTTCTGAAGTCCAAAGCCCTGTAAGACCAGTTTTAGATAAAAAAATAAGCCAGAACTGGAATAGGTAACATTGCTGGAATTAAGTTCTAAAATATCAAGTCTTGGGAACTCTTCCTTAAGTAGTTGGAGGGCATTCCCATCTGAAGCTAAACTTACTTTACAGCCAAGGTCTATGCAATATTGAATGATAGGAACGCATCTGCTGGCATGGCCTAAACCCCAGTTAAGGGGAGAAATAAGTACATGTCTTGGTAGACCCATGCCGATTGGTTTTGCGTATTGGTAAATTTAGTTAATTTTACACGAAATTTTCAGCAAAAGTGGGTAGTAAAAATAAGCTAAAACGATTCCAAGACAACGAAATTTTCGATAATGTAGTGCAGCCTACTCGATCTGAAATTGTCGATAATACATACACTTACAAGGGTAAATGGAAGCAAGACTTTTTTAAAAATGATAATCCTTTGATCCTTGAGCTCGGCTGCGGAAAAGGTGAATATACGGTAGGTCTGGCCAAGAGAAATCCCGATTGTAATTATTTGGGGATCGATATCAAAGGAGCCAGGTTCTGGAGAGGTGCTAAAACAGCTTTAGAAGAAGGACTTAGTAACGTAGGTTTTTTGAGAACCCAAATTGAATTGGTAGATGAGGTGTTTGCAGAAGGGGAGGTGGATGAGATCTGGATTACTTTTCCAGATCCACAGATCAAATGGAAGCGTACGAAACACAGAATGACTAATCCTGACTTCTTAAATAAATATAAGCGCATATTGACTAAAGACGGACTTATTCACCTGAAGACCGATAGTGAGTTTATGCATGGCTATACCCTGGGAATACTTGAGGGATTAGGTCATGATATTATTTACGCTCATCATGATATTTATGTGAACCATCAGGCCCCAGAGGAGGTGGTTAATATTCAAACCTTCTATGAACAGCAATATTTAGATCAGAAAAAATCGATTACCTATATGAAATTCAGACTTAAGCATTAAAATTTGGAAGAGCTACAGGTATATTTATTGACTTATCTCGCTGCTTTTGTAGGTGTCGTTCCTCCTGGGCTTGTCAATATGAGTGTGGCCAAAGCATGTTTGGAGCGAGGAAGACGAAATAGCATTTTGATGGCTTCAGGAGCTTCAGTAATTGTTTTTTTTCAGGCGCTAATCGCTATATTGATTTCAAAATATATATTTTCCAACCCTTATGTTAAGGACATGATTCTGCAAGCCGGAATAGTCATCCTCATCTTAATGTTTATTTATTTTTTACTTTCGGCCAATCGAAAAAAAACCCAACAAAACCTTAAGAAAAGAGCAGGAACCAAAAGCTTTTTTGTTGGTATTTTAGTTTCAGCACTTAATATTTTTCCAATTCCTTATTTTGTCTTGATTGGGACTTTATTGAGTAATAATTTTAAAATTACATTTACGCTTTATAACGATATTATATTTGCTTTTAGTGCAGCACTAGGGACTTTGACAACACTTTATCTTTATATTGTGTTTATCATGAAAATAGACGGAAAAACAGAGTTATTTAAAAAATACTCCAATTATTTTATGGCCGTACTAATGCTTATACTCATTATTATTACCTGGATGCGACTTTCTCAATCTTAAAACATGGCAAATTCAGACTTTTTTGAAAAAGTGTACGAAGTCGTTGCACAGATACCAGAAGGCCAGGTAACTAGTTATGGTGCGATAGCAAAAGCTATTGGAGCTGCTAAAAGCTCTAGAACTGTTGGGTATGCCATGAATGCCTGTGTTAAACTAGATAGAGACCTGCCTGCTCACCGGGTGGTCAACAGAAATGGGGTTTTAACAGGTAAGCATCATTTTCCAGGGCAAAATACTATGCAGCGTCTATTAGAGGAAGAAGGCCTGGTAATAGTAAATGATAAAATTTTAAATTTTAAGAAGGTTTATTGGGAACCCCCTATAAATGAGGGTTTTGATGATTTACTCCAACTTTAATAAAATTTTAGCTTCTAAAAGAGTAGAATTCTGTGTGTTATGTAAACATTTCTTCTATATTTGTTTCAGGATGAAGTTTTTCATAATAGATTGGTTAATTAGCAAAGCCTCGGATTCATAACCGAGGCTTTGTGTTTTTAAGCATTTTCATCACCTCCTTGTAGATTTTTCACTCGACTTTAAAATATTTTAGCAAAGCTTTAGTTTTACACTCATGAAGGCTTATCTCCTTTTTGTTTTTTTATGCTTTGGAGTACATCCACTATTTGCACAATCTGGTGTGATCACCAAAAAGCTTCCTATACAGGATACGATACAATTGGAGGCGAATAGTATCAGTCCTTTTCAATTTAAGTTGCAGCAACTGGATGGTAGGGTAATAGATTCGATAAGTTATTCGATTGATTTTTCATCAGCTCAGCTTATTCCCTCGGCAGACCTAAGGACTAATGTAGATAGTCTACTGGTGACTTATCAAAACTATCCAGAGTTTTTAACTCAACCCTACTCGGCTTTAGATGAAGCTTTAATTATTGATATCGGAAACCCAACCGACAACTTGTATGAGCTGCAACAGAAGTCTCAACCTAGTAATTTCGTACCGTTTGCTGGGCTCAATACGAGTGGAAGTATTTCCAGAGCCATCAGTGTTGGGAACAATCAAAATGCAGTGGTTAGGTCTGAGCTTGATCTGCAGATCTCAGGTAAAATTTCTGATAATGTTACTTTAAGGGCTTCTATACAGGATGATAATGCTCCTACGCAATCTGGAGGCTACACCCAGCAGTTGGATGAATTTGATCAAATTTTTATAGAGCTGGAGTCCGAAAAATGGAGGATTAGAGCCGGTGATATCGATCTGATAGAAAATGAATCTTTTTTTGCTTCTTATACCAAACGTGTACAGGGGCTATTACTGTCTGCAGATATCGGTAATGAAAAACGACAAACCGAAGTCTATGGGGCAGGCGCCTTGGTGAGGGGTGTTTTTACACGGAGTGAGTTGACTGCTCAGGAAGGTAATCAAGGGCCTTATAAACTCGTAGGACAAAGTGGCGAGCTTTTTGTCTTGATCATCTCTGGAAGCGAAGCTGTTTTTGTGAATGGTAGACAGCTCACCCGTGGCGAAAATGAAGATTATCTTATAGATTATAATGCAGGCGAGCTTATTTTCAATTCCACCTTTCCTATTACTTCTGAAATGCGAATCGTTGTAGAGTATCAGGTTTCAGACAGAAACTATTCAAGGATCGTGGCGACGACAGGTTCACGATTTAGGTCTGAATCTCTTCAATTGAATGGGTTTCTTTACAATGAAAACGATCTCAAGAATCAACCTTTGCAACAAAATCTAACTGAAGATCAGGTTCAGATCTTAGAACAGGCAGGAGACAATCAAAATCAAATGCTTGCTCCTAGTGCTGTACCAGCAGACTTTTCTGAAAATCGAATTCTGTACGAAAAAGAAATAAGAGACGGTAGAGAAATCTTCGTATTTTCAAATGATCCTGAAGCAGATCTATTCAATGTCCGGTTTTCAAACCTAGGCCCCAACCAAGGCAATTATGTGCTTTCCAGTCAAGATGCCATCGCCAATATTTATGAATATGTTTCTCCGGTTGAAGGAGTACCTCAAGGAAATTTTGAACCCGTCGTAAGGTTGTTTGCCCCCACAAAATTGCAAATCGCAATGCTAAACGGCGCTTATACGCCTTCAGCGAAAACAACGCTACAGTTTGAAGTCGCAGCGAGTAATAATGATGATAACCTGTTTTCTGGACTAGATCAGGGAGACAACAAAGGATTAGCAACACAAGCTTCTGTAAGACAAAGAATTTTTGAAACTGAAAAGAATCAGCAGCTTGATGTCTTTGCTAATTTGAATTTTATAGAAAATTCTTACACCAGCATCGAACGGCTTTACAATGTTGAATTCACCAGAGACTGGAATTTATTCAACCCTACTGGTGACCAGTTGTTTGTGGACACAGGTTTTGATTTCAGGTCTAATTTGGAAAGTATTTCCCGTTACCGTTTTCAGCGTTTAGCTTATACTAATGATTTTGAAGGATTAAAACATAATATAAGTATAAGACAGATTCAGGATAATTTTAAATTAGATGCGAATGCAAGTTATCTGGATAGTGAATCCTCTTTATTGACTTCAAAGTTTGCTCGGGCCAATATATCTGGTATTTACGATTTTAAAGCCTTATGGTCTGGGTTGAGGTTTGATATGGAGGATAACCAGGAAGTGCTTCTTGAAGACGAACGATTTACTCCAAACACACAGCGATTCTCGAGTTACGAAATATTCTCCGGAGTTGGGGATTCTACAACTGTGTATGTTGAAGTTGGCTACAGATATCGTCAAAATGATAGTTTAAGAAGCAATAGGCTAGAACGCGTCAACACTTCCAATAATTATTACGTGCGTTCTCAACTGGTCAATACCAAAGCCTCGAGATTGCGCGTATTTGCCAACCTTAGAAACCTTGATTTTGAAGAGGAAGATCGAGCGAGAGAGCAGAGCTTAAATTCCAGAATTACCTATTCTCAAAATATTTTAGATCGCCTTATCAACTCTACCACTACCTATGAAACCAATAGTGGAAGTATAGCACAGCAAGAATTCACCTATGTTGAGGTGGAGCCAGGTCAAGGCCAATATACCTGGATAGATTATAATGAAAATGGGATTCAGGAATTGAATGAATTTGAGATAGCTCAATTTCAAGATGAAGGCCAGTTTGTCAGAATTTTGTTGCCCAATCAAATTTTCGTAAGAACAGATCAAACCCGGTTTAGTCAACAATTGACTTTAAATTTCAAAACCTGGCAAAATAAATCCGGTTGGAAGAAATTTGTTTCCAGATTTTATAATCAGACGTCTTTGCTTTTAGATAGAAAATTGAGGAAAGATGGAAATACACTCAACCTTAATCCTTTTGGAGGAAGCGGTGATGATATACTAGGGGAGAATACAACATTTAGAAACATTTTGTTTTTCAATCGAGGCCTTCAGAAATTCACAACTTCTTATAATTACACACAAAATGCCACTAAAAATTTGAGTTTGCTAGGACTCCAGGAAACAACAAACCAACTGCATGAGCTTAATTTTTTACACAAATTTGAAGAAAGCTGGCTGGTCAATTTCCTGCAAAACCTGAATACATCAGAAAGTTTTTCAGATCGTTTTGAAAACAGAAATTTTGAAATCCAGAGTTTTAGCATAAACCCAAAGGTGTCTTACTTACTAGGAGATAAACGATTTGATATCTTCTACGAATTGGCTCAAAAAGAAAATCAAATCGGACAGCAAGAAACTTTAGATCAGCAAACTTTCGGATTATCGTTTACACTCAACAATGCTCAGAAATACAGTATAAATGGAGAGGTGAATTACATCCAGAATACATTTGAAGGCAGTACATTTTCTCCTGTAGCCTATCAAATGCTGGAAGGCTTATCACCAAATAACAACTTTACCTGGTCGCTCTTTTTACAGAAAAAAATAACCGACTTTCTGGATTTAAATTTGACTTACTTCGGGCGTAAAAGTGAAAATGTAAACGCGATCCATACGGGTAGCGTTCAGCTACGGGCTTTTTTTTAACTCTTGGAAACCTTCAGTTTCATTCCTGGTTGTAGCTGATTGCTTTTTAAATCATTCAGCGATTTTATATCTTCTATCGTAAGCCCTGGAAATTTTCTGGAGATGGTCCAGAGTGAATCTCCTGGCTTTACTCTGTAAAAATTGACATTATCTTTGGACGACTTCTTATCGGTAGTCTTTGATTTCCTTTTTGGTGAAGTTTCCACGACCGCATTAGCATTTCTTGGGTAAACAGTTAGACGCTGCCCGATTCTTAAATTATTACTTCTTAGATTATTCCATCCTTTAAGCTGACTTACTCTTACCCCAAATTTTTCAGCAATACGTCCCAGGTAATCGCCGGATTTTACATAATAGTTAATTTTGTCTGATGCTTTATAGTATTTTGGGAGGGGTTCTTCAGCATTTGCAATCTGAGTATCAGCGTATCCGTAAATTTCATCTTCATTGGCAACAAAAAGTCCAGATTTGGCATAGGGCAGCCTGATATAATAAGACTTATCTTTTTCAAATGGAATGATGCCGAGTTTGTAACTAGGGTTTAAAAACTCTAAAAGTTCTTTCTCAGTTTTTGTAACTTCAGCAATGTGATCTAATGTGATGAGTTGCTTTACTCTTATAGTATCTGTGCCATAGTAAGTAGATTTAGGCTGTTGAGCCACAAAATTATGCTCAGCGGCATATTCGTACAAATACAGCATGGCCTGGAAAGAGGGTACATAACCAGCGGTTTCTCTAGGCAAGTAGCGTCTTAACTTCCAATAGTTAGTCTCTCCGCCGCTACGTCTTATGGCCTTGGAGACGTTGCCAGGTCCAGAATTGTAGGCTGCCAAAGCTAAATCCCAGTCGTTGAACATCGAGTATAGCCTTTTCAAATATTTTGCAGCTGCTTCAGTTGAGGCTACAGGATCCATACGCTCGTCTACATAACTACTCACATCCAAATCGTACATTTTTCCGGTAGGATACATAAACTGCCATAAACCAGTAGCGCCAACTCTGGATTTTGCTCTGGGGTTTAAGGCAGATTCAACCAGGGCCAAATATTTCATTTCCAGTGGTATATCATATTTATCGAAGGTCGCTTCAAACATGGGGAAATAAAACTTGCTTAGGCCCATCAAACGCTCGGTGCCTTGCTTCTCGCGTTGAAGGAAGTAGCCAATTACACTTTCTAAACTTTCATTATATTCAATATTAAAAGGTGTTTTAGAATTTAAAATAGCCAATCTTTGCTTCAGCAACTCTGTTGGAAGTTCTGTGTCTACATCTTTTGTGCTCAAACTGTCTCTAATGACGGTTTCCAGATGCTGTGAGTAATTTTGATCTGCCAATTGACTTCTCCAAACTGAATCCAGTTCCATGGATTTGACATAATCTTCTAAAATCAATTCTAAAGAGTCTACTACAACTTTATTTAATTCAACGGTTTCTGGAGTTTGAGGTTGAACTGTTTTCGCTGGGGTTTGAGCATTTGAAACTGTTATACACCCCATAACTAGGAGGCTGTAGCAAAAAGAATTGAATGTCATAAACACATAAATTTTAGTAATTTCAAATGTACTTTGAAAAAGTTTAATAATAGATTAAAACTTAAATCCACATTAAAATATTGTTCAATGTGAATGCTAATTCTGATAGGATTGTATTTTTAGGCCAAAATAAAATTCAATGGCTCAATTTCATACACTTTCTGTTCAAAAAATCAATAGACAAACCGACAAAGCGGTAAACATAATCTTTGAAGTTCCTTCTGAATTGTCTTCAGAATTTGGCTTTAAAGCTGGCCAATATTTAAGCTTAGAAACTAAAATTAATGGAGAAGACGTAAGGCGTTCTTATTCAATTTCTTCTGAAGAAGGATCTTCATTGGGCATTGTTGTAAAAGCAATTCCAGAAGGAAAATTTTCTAACTATGCCAACTCAGAGTTAAGTGAGGGGGATCTACTCCAGGTACATCCTGCCGAAGGGAAATTTATATTGCCAGAGCAAGTTGATAATAAAACCTTCGCCGCCTTTGCTGCAGGTAGTGGTATTACCCCTATCATGTCTATGATCCAAACTCTGCTATCTCAGTCTGAAACTGCCAGATTTGTATTGGTTTACGGTAACAAATCTCCAAAACAAACCATTTTTTTTCAAGAATTACTGAGTTTGCAGAAAGACTATCCGGAGCGTTTTTTTATTGAATTTATCTACTCTGAAACTCAAGAAGATAATGCCAAATTTGGTAGAATTGATAAGGGTACGGTGAATTATGTGATTAAGAATAAGTATGAAGGTTTTGACATTTCTGAATACTATCTCTGTGGTCCTGAACCTATGATTGATATGGTGCAAAACACCTTGAATGAAGCTGGTATTGCTGAAGATAAAATCAAATTTGAATTGTTTTACTCTAAAGATGAAGGTGAGGTCGATGCTGCAACTGAGGGAAAAACTCAACTAAAAGTTATTGTAGATGATGAGGAGTTTGAATTATCAATGGATCAAAAAGATGTCATTCTTGATGCCGTACTGGCAGAAGATATTGATGCGCCTTATTCTTGTCAGGGTGGTATTTGTAGTTCTTGTGTGGCCAAAATAAAAGAAGGTACTGCAGAGATGAGAAAAAATCAAATCCTTACTGATGATGAGTTGGAAGAAGGTTTGGTGCTCACCTGCCAGGCGCAACCGACGTCAGCTAAAGTTGTGGTAGATTACGATGATATTTAGTCGTTTTCAATTGTTTTCAGTTGAATGTTGAGTGCTTTAACACTGATTTGAATCTCAATTATAGAGAGGATTAAAGAGATCATTAGCAAAACTAGAGAAATACCAAAGATGATGCTGCCAACAGTTTGCCAGGTCTCATAAATGGCAAACATACTTATTACGCAAAGCAAAAGGGAAACGATACCAAAGAGTTGCATATTTTTGATTAAGGTAACGCGTTTCTTTAGGTTGGAAATTTGCGCTTTAATGTTAGTATCTGGTTCTTCTAAATACTTCCTGTGAAGGTTTCTAATCAGACCAGCAATTGTCAAAAATCTGTTGGTGTAGGCTAGCAAGAGAAGCGAAATTGCAGGAAATAATAGGGCAGGTGTTGTTAAAGAAACTTCCATATTTTTTTGGATTTAACAAGTAAAGTTAAGCATGATTCATAGAAATTTCTAGAACCAAGTTTAAAATATGATTTCCTTGAATTTAAAATAGGTTGAAGCTTCCTAGAATGAAAACTGATATAAAATCTTTTTTAATTCTGTAGGCGATAGATACCTAAAGTATCTAGCCATCACTTCAAAATCTTCATTCAAAATAACTATGGCAGGTAAGGAAAATGCTTGTTCAGGTCTCGAGGCTAAACGAAGTGCAATATCGTGTACGGGTGTTCTTTTAGTGCCGATTTGACGATTAAAAAGGACTTCCCCACCAAAACGAATCGTGTCCTGAGTTTCTACATCCAACTTCACCGAATGGTAAGATCGGTTCAATTCTGAAATTATTTCAGTGTCTTTAAAGGCCACTCTATCCATTTTCTTACAATAGACACACCAGTCTGCATAAAAATCTATGACTATTTTCTTTGGATTCGACACCAGAGAATCTTCCAATTGCTCAAAGCTTAGCCACTGAATGTGCTTAGAATTCTGAGCCGGACTCTCTTGTATAACCAATAAGCTCATCAAAGAGAAGAAAATGAGATTTAATCTTAGCATTTAAAGCTGGATCAAGGTTATTTGTAGTTTTGGCTTATCAATCATCACTCAACGTTTTTATTAGTGTAATTTACCAAATTTTAAACCTATAAAAAAGGTTCGAGGTAAATTGGGACCGTAGATATAATCAGAATCTCGTGTAGGTCCTCTGTCGAAATCATCCTGGTAGCTATTAAACATGTTTCTTACCCCTGCTGAGATTGTGAGCATAAATTCATCGTTCACATGTGTATGGCTTTCAAGTTTGAGATTTAAGTCTAAAAAAGGATCGATCTCATTTAGGGACAGAAATCCAGTTTCACTTACTACTCTTGGGACAATCATCTCTCCTGAATAGGTTCCTGTGAGGTCTACAGTAAATTTTTCATTTGGTAACCAGCTCGTATTTAAGTAGCCGTACAGATTGGGAACTCTTACGAATTCATCGATCAGGATATCGGTTTCGCCTGGGGTTCCATCACTTTCAAACAAGATTTGTGGTTCATCGTATTCAGTGTTTTGTAAGGTGCCACCCAATTGAAATCTCCATTCTGGGGTTGGTGAAATTCCAAATTCAAAATTAGAGCCAAAAACTCTTGCGCTTTCTCCATTGCGTACTTCTTCCAAAATAGAACCATTCTCCAAGACGGCTCCTGTACTTACCAAGGTAAAGGGATCCTGCAAATTTGTAAAAAAACCTTCAACCAAAACGTCTACCTGTATCAGATTGATGGTTTTTGAATAGTTGATGGAACTTGTATATGCATTTGAAAATTCGGAGTCCAATTGATCTGATAAGATGACAAATTGAGGTTCTCCACCAACACTTGAAATATGAAGATCTTCATTGAAAGCTTGAGGTGCTCTAAATCCTCTGGCATAACCACCGCGTAAACGTAAATCTTTAGTCAGTAAATACGACAGTGTAAGCCTTGGAGATAAGGCGGTTTGATCCAAATCTACGCCCCTTGTTATACCACCTATACTATAGTCTCCATCAACAACAACATGATCTAGTCTGGTCCCAATCAAAGCCGTAAATTTTTGGCTGGGTTTCCATTCGTACTGCGCATAAGCTCCACTGGAATTCACAGATTGATCTATGAGTCTATCATAACCTGGTATAACATCTTCTGTATTGGCTCTGTTGTACTCTAATCCAGCGGTAAAAACATCCTCGTTTTTAAAAAATTTAGTGTATTGCATTCCATTAACCCAGGCGAGATCTTTAGTGGTGCCAAAAGCATTATTAGCAGTTAGGCTATCCTGTCGAGTTCTTCCTCCACCAAGACCTCCGTAGTAACTGTCCCGATTAGTGTATGAGGCAGAGGAATACACCTGAAATTTATTGGTATAATCTTTACTGTCGATTTCATATTCTAATCCGCCAATAAAAGTATCATGGTCCAATTCCTCTGTGATATCTGTAAATTGTGGAGCAAGTTCGAGTCTGTCACCACCTCGGCGATATTCTCGAATGGCATTTAGATTTATACCCACTCGGCTCCTTTCATTTGGTTTTACAAATGCTTTAGCGCCTACAGTTGTATTTCGTAATTCTACAATTTCAGTAAATCCATCATCATTGGCATCATAGGACTCTCTATTGCGATAGGTTCCATAAAGGGTTACTCCAGAATTGAGATCATCGGCCACGTTAGACGTGTTAAAGGTTAGGTTGCGATCTAAAGCTTCACCATCTATAATGGCTAAATTACTTCCTATTTCCCAGGTATTTAAAACAGGATCTTTGGTAATCACATTCACTGTTCCTGCGATGGCATTGGAGCCGTAGAGGGCAGATCCCCCGCTTCTAACAACTTCTACACGATCTATAATATTTGTGGGGATCTGCTCAAGCCCATAAACTCCTAATAGAGAACTAAAAATAGGTCTGCTATTCAATAAGATTTGAGTGTAGCCGCCATCCAATCCATTAAGTCTTACTTGAGTAAATCCACAATTTTGGCAGTTGGTTTCTACCCTTACCCCAGGTGTATAACTTAATCCGTCTGCGGCACTTAATGATTGAGTAGCATTAAGAAGTCTAGGTTGTATAGAAGAAACTACCACCGGGGTTTCTTTTCGTTCAACTCGATTACGAGTCGCACTTATAACCACTTCATCCAGGCCTAAAGCATCTTCTACCATTACCAAGTCAAGAGTCTGGCTATTTTGCAAAGTAATTTCTTTTTTAAGACTTCGGTATCCTGGTGATTTAACTATAAGAACGTAAGTTCCAGGATCTACACTTAGTTTATAAAATCCTCTGCTGTCGGTTGTGGTACCAAAGCTGGTACCTTCTAAATAAACGCTAGCAAATGGGATAGAGGAGTCTTTTGTTTTTACTGTTCCGCTAAGAATTAGGTTTTGAGCAAAACTAATCTGCATCGCAAATATGAATACAAAAACAATACTTTTTTTCATTGCAAAATATAATTTTAGGCAAATCTAAAAATAAAAATATGTAAAGCTAAATATTTTATATGTTTAAATAAAAACTTACTTTTGTTCAGCTTAAATTTTATTTATGTATTCCTTATCTGAAGAAAATTATCTAAAGGCTATTTTTCATCTTCAAAAGCATTCTAAAGCAGGGGTGAGTACTAATGCTTTGGCTGAAGAAATGCAAACCAAAGCCTCTTCGGTAACAGATATGGTCAAAAAACTTTCTGATAAGGATCTTGTGGTTTATAAAAAATATCAAGGCGTATATCTATCTGAAACTGGTCTTAAAACCGCCTTACAAATTGTTAGAAAGCATAGGTTGTGGGAAGTATTTCTGGTAGAAAAGCTCAATTTTACTTGGGACGAAGTTCATGATATTGCTGAAGAGCTCGAACATATCAAATCAGAAAAGCTGATTTCTGAATTGGACAAGTTTTTAGATTATCCTCAGCGTGATCCTCATGGGGATCCTATTCCAGATGCAGAAGGCAACTTTCAAGTGTCTAATAAAACCCTGCTGTCTAATCTTAAAAAAGGGGAGATAGGAACTTTGGTAGGCGTAAAAGATAGTTCTACTGAATTTTTAAAATACCTTGATAAAAATAATATCGCTTTGGGTGATCCCATAAAAGTGTTGGACAAAGAAGAATTTGATGGCTCTATGATAATTCAGGTTCAAGAGAAGCGCCTAAATATTTCACCTCTGGTCAGTATAAATATTTATATAAAATCATAGTATGGAAGACTTACTCCAGTATTTTCAAGAATTGGATCCGGTTGTTGCGGCACTTTTAGCAACCACCTTCACTTGGCTAGTGACAGGCCTTGGGGCATCTTTAGTATTCTTTTTTAAAACCATGAACAGAAAGTTATTTGATACCATGCTGGGATTTACCGGAGGTGTTATGGTGGCGGCTAGTTTCTGGAGTTTATTGGCACCAGGTATAGAAATGAGCGAAGGCGAAGGGTTTATAAAAGTCATCCCTGCAGTTGTTGGTTTTGTGATGGGTGCTCTTTTTATTTTTGGGCTTGATAAAGTCCTTCCGCATCTGCATATCAATTTCAAAGAAAATAGAAGAGAAGGCGTAAAAACCAAATGGCATAAATCTGTACTACTTACTTTGGCTATTACCTTACACAACATTCCAGAAGGTCTTGCGGTAGGTGTTTTATTTGGCGGAGCAGCAGCTGGATTGGAAGGTGCGAGTATAGGAGGTGCTGTAGCTCTAGCAATTGGTATAGGTTTACAAAACTTCCCTGAAGGTTTTGCAGTGGCCATGCCTTTACGTGGACTTGGTCTCTCCCGATGGAAGAGTTTCAATTACGGTCATTTATCTGCCATTGTAGAGCCTTTTGCAGCTGTACTGGGCGCCTGGGCTGTTTTAACTTTTGAGCCGATTTTGCCTTATGCACTTTGTTTTGCTGCAGGGGCTATGATCTTTGTGGTGATCGAAGAAGTTGTACCAGAATCTCAGCAGGATCGAAATATAGACCTGGCAACCTTAGGCTTCATCGGTGGTTTTGTGGTTATGATGACCCTTGATGTAGGATTAGGGTAATTTGATTTATTTACATTACTTTTAATCTGAATTCTAAATCTATTTCGTAAATGAAACGCTACATCTTAGTTTTAAGCTTACTTATTTTGTTCTTTAATTTAACCGCCCAAAATTCAGAAGAAATGAATCGTTCTGTAGAGTCTGAAGTGAATGGCAACACTACAGCAGAAAAAGCTCAGGCTCCTGAAATCATTACCAAATTGAACATACTACAGCATGTAGATGTAGATGAATATAAGCTTACGTTCAAAAGTGTAGAAAGCGATGGTAGGTGTCCCGAAAATGTGACCTGTGTATGGCCAGGAGAAGCAAAGATTTTAGTAGACATATATAATGGTACCGACTCCAAATCTAAAGCTGTAACGATCCCTGCGATGGGATTTCATAAGAAGATTTTTACGACATCTCAACATGTAGTCTACTTGAAAAATCTTGCACCTTATCCAGTAAATTCAAAAGATAAAATAAAAGCTTACCAGCTATTGCTTAAGATTCAGCCCAAAAATTTTTAATCCTCATTTTTTGGAAAGGCTTTTTTATTGAAAACCACCAAGAGTCCAAATCCGGTGCTTATTGCCGTATCTGCAATATTGAATACAGGTTCAAAAAACACAAAACGCTCACCACCCCAGATAGGAATCCAACTGGGTAAAATGTCATTATAAAGAGGAAAGTATAGCATATCCACTACTTTTCCTTTAAGCAATTCTCCATAAGGGTCTTCAGCAAACATTGTCGCAATGTTTCCTAAACTGGAATCGAAAATGACTCCGTAAAATACGGAGTCGATAATGTTGCCTATGGCTCCAGCTAAAATCAGGGAGACTGAAATGATTAAGATTTTAGGTGATTTCTTTTTGATGCTATCCCAAAGCCAATAGCTGATGAGGCCTATAGCGACTATTCTAAAAGAAGTGAGTAAAATTTTACCATAGGAACCAGGGATTTTTGCACCCCAGGCCATACCATCATTTTCTACAAAAAGAATGCGAAACCAGCCCAAAACATTGATTTCTTCACCCAGCATAAAGTTGGTTTTGATATAAATTTTTGAAACTTGATCAATAATCAATATTAAAATGATGAGGAGAGAAGCTTTCTTTAGGGACATAATTTAAATTTAAAAGCACAAAAATAGTTTTTTTATCGACTTGGGATTTTATTTTATTTGCTTTAAATGACTTCTTACATTTATATGATTATGATGCCTTCCTAAAAATTAAAACCATTTAAGTCATACTGCATCTAAATGTATTCAAAACAATTGGTGTTGATAGGTAGGAAAAGGAATAATGTAAGAGGTTGGGGTTCAAAACTGAAAGCCAAGCCCAAAAAACAAAGACCTGATGTTGATTTCATCTAAATCTCTAAGTATATCTCCAGTACGTTCAGGGCCATTTTGGGAGTCAGTAAGACCGTAATTATATCGAACTTCCAAGAACAGTCCTTTATAAACATGATATTCTAGGCCGGCTAGTAAACCAGCATCCCATGGTTTGATGAGGTCACTGGTAGAACTACCATTGATTTCTGAACTAACACTAATGTTGTAACCTACATATCCGCCAAGATTTAAAAATAAGTTGGGTTTGGCTTCAAATTTCATAAATATTGGTAGGTTTAATTGTAAAAGGTCAGTATTTGTATTCAAAAAAGTTTCGTCTTTTAAACTGTAATCTTGTAATAAAAGTTCTATTTGAAAACTTGAAGTACTGGATATGTTATGATTCGCATAACCTCCTAGATAGTATGAAAAATCAGAAGAAGCGCTCACGTCATCTGTTGAAAAACTGTAATCACTCACTCCAGCTTTAAAACCGAAACTAAATACAGATTCTTGGCTATCTTGAGCGAAAGTAAAAGGAGTAATCGTAAGTAGTAGAATGAATGATAAAAGAAGTGATCTCATGAAATTAGTTTTAATTTGTAGATAGGAAAACTATTTAAGGTTGCGCATAAAAAAGAACTTTAGGGTGTCTTAATGATTTAATAAGATCTTATCGAAAATAGTTCATTTGGTTATTGAAATGTTATTTGTTTGTTGAGGAAGGTCCAACATTTCAAAATTTAAACTGTAGGTAAGGGTCCCATTCTCATTGGAGCTCACTTTTAAATTTCCATTTTTGACGGGAAAGTAACCGGCCTGATTTCCACAAAAACAAAACCTACCAAAAAGGACTTTAGCTTTTCTCAAATCCAGATCATTCAATTCAAGCGTTTTGGTAGCAGAATCTATCTCAATATAAATGACCTCGCGGTAACCATCATCTGCTATCCTGGGGTCTTGATCTTGGATGTATTCAAATTTCAATACGTCTTGATTTCCTTTCTGAACCTCAGGATAGAGTTTCCCGATGTCATCTGTTTTTAATTCTAGAGAAGATTCCTTTATAATCTCAAATGTACAGGCCCCTCCGTCGGGACATCCAGAAATGATAGGATTTTTTATCTGGATTTCTTCAACATTAGATTGATTTGCTTTACAAGCAATAAGTAAGAGACAAGTTATACAGGGTAAAAGTGTTTTCAGAGTCATGTTGATCAGTTTTTATAGCTAGTGAGCTATTAATTTATTAAGTTTAAACAAAATATGTAAAAACTATGAGATATTATTATTTTAAGACTTTAATTTTGCTGTTTATCACAAGTATATGCTTTTCTCAAAGCCAAGGTTCATTTTGGCAGCCCGTCGATGAAACCCAAATCAATCAGGATGATCATAATTTCTATAAAGCTATACCTACAGTTAGTGCGTTTTATAAACTTGATATAGAAAGTTTAAGCCGTTTTCTTGATGATGCACCAAGTCGGCTCGCAAACATAAAGTCTGATAAAATTATTTATTTTCCTATGCCAGATGGTGATTTTCAGTCTTTTAGGGTTATGCAAGCATCTGTCATGACACCAGAACTTCAGGACAGATACCCAGAGATTCGTTCTTTTGTTGGCAAAAGCATTCAGGATCCATCTGTCATTCTAAGATTTAGTCTTTCGAATGAAAAAGGATTAAGTTCCATGGTATTAAAGGATGGCGGAACTGTTTTTATTGAGCCATATCAACCAAAAGAAGACTTATACATAAGCTTTATCAATTCTAAAAATGATCCTAGCGAAGAACCTTTTGAATGCTATTTTGAAAATAATTCCATAAAAAATCCAATATCTGATGAAGCCTATAAAGCTTTGAGGAATGCTGATGATGGGAGTTTGAGAACTTTCAGACTAGCTTTATCTTGTACTGTAGAATACGCTCAGTTTCATGGAGGCACTCTTGAGGATGTCATGGCAGCTATGAATACCACAATGACACGCGTCAATGGAATCTACGAGCGCGATATGGGTCTTACTATGGTTATGGTCCCCAATGAAAGCATAATTTTTTTAGGACCCAATACAAACTCAGATCCTTTTTCGAATTTTGATGTTTTTGCGATGCTAGGTCAAAATCAGCAAGTTTGTGATGACAATATCGGGTCAGAAAATTACGATATTGGTCACGTTTTCGGTACTGGTGGCGGAGGCGTTGCGGCTTTAAATTCCCCATGTACGAGTTTTAAAGCTAATGGTGTGACTGGGCAGTCTGCACCCGTAGGAGATACTTTTGATGTCGATTATGTAGCTCACGAAATGGGACATCAATACGGTGGTAATCATACTCAAAACAACAATTGCAATCGTTCGGCAGTTTCTGTCGAGCCTGGAAGTGCTTCAACCATTATGGGTTATGCAGGTATTTGTTCTCCTAATGTACAGATCAATAGTGATGATTACTTCCACGGAGAAAACATCAAAGAAATGTGGCTAAACATTTCTCAGGGCAACAGTACATGTGCAGAAATAACAGCAACTGCAAATTCTGCTCCTATTGCAGATGCGGGATTTGATTATTTTATTCCTAAATCGACCCCATTTATATTAAAAGGAAAAGCATTAGATGCTAATGCAGATGATCTTCTAACCTATACCTGGGAACAAAACGATAGGAACCCAGCACCAATGCCACCCCAGCCGACATCAACTGTTGGGCCAGCATTTCGATCTTTAACACCATCCACTTCACCAAACCGATTTATGCCAAGCTTCAGTACAGTTTTATCTGGCTCACTAGCTTCTACCTGGGAGGTAGTACCTTCTGTAGCTAGAACCATGAGTTTTTTACTCACGGTTAGAGACAATTCAGTATTAGTTGGGAACACCAGTTCTGATGAAATGATTGTAACTACGATAGACACTGAGCCGTTTGAAATACAAACACCACCAACCTGGGCGCCAGGCTCAACTCAGACAGTAACTTGGACTGTTGGTGAAAGCGATATAGCTCCTATCAACTGTGAAACGGTGAATATTTATTTTTCTGATGATGGAGTAGATTTTTCTACAGAATTAGTCATGGGAGTTCCGAATTCTGGTTCTGCCGAAATAACATTTCCAAATATAGCTGATGCATCAGATCCCAGATTACTCATTGAAGCTGCAGATCATATTTTCTATACAGTTTCAGAAACTCTTCTGCCATTGAGTCAAAATTCTTTTACAGTAGAAGATGTTTCAATTTTTCCAAATCCGAGTAAAGGTAAATTTTCTATACAGTTCGGATCTTCGATCAATACGGCAATTGAGCTAAATGTATTTGATATTCGAGGACGAGTTTTACTAGAAAAATCGTATAAAACTTCAGGGAAGTTTAACCAAGATCTAGATTTGCAGCATCTTGCCTCTGGAGTCTACTTGCTAAAGATTGGTGATGGTTCCAGGTCATTAACCAAAAAAATTATTATCGAGTAAGGTCCCTAGGGAGGATAAAATTTAATATCTTAATGGTGATTATTTGAAATAGGTTTTATTTGTCTTATGATCGTATCCTATTGGGAATATAAATCTTGGTTATCTAATATTGATTTCACAATCGTAGGTAGTGGGATAGTAGGCTTAAATTGTGCCTTAAATCTTAAAAATCGATTTCCGAAGGCCAAAATTCTCATTTTAGAAAAAGGAACATTTCCTCAGGGTGCAAGTACTAAAAATGCAGGATTTGCCTGTTTTGGAAGTATGAGTGAGTTATTATCAGATTTACAATCGCACTCTGAAGAAGAAGTAGTTGAATTAGTCAATATGAGAGTGGAAGGTTTACGCCAGCTTAGGTCTTTGCTTGGAGATAAAACCATCGATTTTCAGAAGTTTGGCGGTTATGAATTGTTTCCAAATCAAGGCGATCTTTACGAGCAATGTCAGGAGAATATGACTCGCCTTAACTCGCTATTACACCCAATATTTCAAGAGGAAGTTTTTAGTTTTGTTTCCAATCGCTTCGGTTTCAATAATGTGAAAAATAAGTTTGGGTATAATGCTTTCGAAGGTCAGATCGACACTGGCAAAATGATGAGTGGCTTACTAAAGAAAGTGCTTGCTCAAGATATAACTATATTGAATCAAATACAGGTCAAGAATTATTCTCAGGATAATACTTCAGTAAAGATAGAGACCAATGCCTTTACATTTTCTTCTGCTCACTTGCTTATAGCGACTAATGGATTCGCCGGTGAGTTGGGCGTTTCTGAAGTAAAACCAGCTAGAAATCAAGTCTTAATTACAAAGCCAATACAGAATCTACAAATCAGAGGTACGTTTCATCTGGAACAAGGCTTTTATTATTTCAGAAATATCGATAACCGAATTCTTTTAGGTGGAGGGCGTCATTTAGATCCTGAAACAGAAACCACTACCGAGTTGAAATCTACCTTGCTTATCCAGAATACATTACAAGAGCTGCTCAGAAAAACAATTCTACCAGATGTAGATTTTGAGATAGATCAAGTATGGAGTGGTATTTTAGGGGTCCATGACCAGAAAAAACCTGTCTTAAGGTCGTTAGATTCAAGAGTGTTCTGTGGTGTAGGTCTTGGAGGAATGGGCGTAGCTATGGGAACTTTGGTAGGACAGCAACTCGCTCAACTCGTAGATTGAAGTCATTTAGCTTTACTTTGTTAAAAACTAAAAAGAAATAAATACATCATATACGAATCTCAGAGACAGAAAAATAATATTATGCATTTAGACACTGATTTTGAACAGCATTTGAAAAAGCGATTCAATATTGAGTTCAGTTCAATAAAGGTCTTAACCGGGGGAGATATTAACTCAGTATACCGCTTAAGTGCTCGACATCAATCTTATGTTTTAAAACTCAATAATGCAGAGACTTTTCCCGACCTTTTTCAAAAAGAGGCTAATGGCCTTAATGCTCTTAAAGCGTGTAATGCTATTGATGTCCCAGAGGTTTTTGGGTATGGTAATTTCGGTAGTAAAACTTATCTTCTTCTAGAATACAAGCCATCTGGAGAAAAAAGAAAAAGTTTTTGGAAAGACTTTGGACATCAGTTAGCAGAATTGCATCGAAATACACAGTCTCAATTTGGTTTTTTTGAAGATAACTACATTGGAAGCTTACCTCAGTTTAATAAGCATGCGCAGACGGCTTCAGAATTTTATATAGAGCAGCGTTTAAAGCCACAGTTTGAAATAGCTGCGCAAAAGGGCTATAATTTCCAATCGTTAAATGCTTTCTACCGGACTATAAGGTCACTTATCCCGGAAGAACCCCCAGCTTTGATTCACGGCGACTTGTGGTCTGGGAATTATTTAGTCAATACGAGTCACCAGCCTTGCTTGATAGATCCTGCGGTAGCTTATGCCCCTAGAGAAATGGATCTGGCCATGATGAAATTGTTTGGAGGTTTTAATGAGACTTTATTTGTTACTTATCATGAAGACTTTCCTTTAAAAGATAATTGGGAAAAAAGGATTAAACTATATCAACTTTATTATGTCTTGTCACATTTAAATTTGTTTGGAAGAACTTATTATAACCAAGCAAAACAAATAGTTTCACTTTACCAAGAATAGGATAGAATTTCCTAAAACCTTCAAATCGTTGAATTATTGTGAATGAAAATTATACAATTAAATATGCTCTTTATTAGGAGATGTATCTCTTGTCTTTTTCAAATTTAATTTTATACTCATTAGTATTAGCTTCCTTAACTATATTTCTGGTCATTAGGTCAAGTTCTTTAATGGCTTCTTTAACATATTCAAAAGATTTTACATTTGATTCCCAGTAGTCAGCGCCTTCATTAAATAAATTAGCAAGTCCTAGTAAGTTGGTAACTGGTTTTCTGATCTCGTGAGAATGTTTCCAGGCAATTTTCTTTAAAGCTTCATTCTGATTAAGAATTGCATCCTGATATTGTTTTGACACTGTCAAGTCTTCCAAAATAACTATAGTAAAAAGTTTCCCATCAGATACATAGCTGCTCAAATTAGCGCCAACAGGCTTTTTTTCATTGGTACTGGTTTTACAGAATAAAAACTTTTCAACTCGCTTAGTTTTTGATTTTCCACTTTTATAACTTTCAAGAATATCTTGGAAATTTTCAGAATGATTTGGGGAAGAAATAAAATCTATTTTTTTATCTACAATTTCAGTTAATGAATACTTGAATAAATGTTCAAATTGATTATTAACGTATACTATTTTATTTTCATTATTTAAAAGCATCAAAGGATGAGGTATTGCTTGAATTACTTTGTTGAGTTTTAACTTAGTTTGAACTAATTCTGCAATATTCTGCTTCGTTTTGGAAATGTCATAACCAACACATAATATACCTATTGGCTTATTATAATCATTTGTAAATAAAGAAAATTCCCATTGAGTCCAATAATAGCTGGAGTTGACTTTAAGTGGTTTTCTGAGCTCAACTTTGACGGGTTGACTAGGATTTTCTAGACATTTCAGTACGGCTTGATCTGCTTTTAATTCATCGTCTGGATGAATGGAAATCGTGTGAGATTTTCCTATAAATTGATTTGATACAAATGAAAATCTTTTTTTGAAATTTTCATTTACATATAGATACTTGCCCTCTAGATCTGTAATGACGATGTCGTATACTTTAGAATTAACTAAAAAGTATGGAATTTTTTTCTGGTAATCCACTTTAAATTAGCAAAAAATTAATTAATGTTTAATATAAAAATATTTTAAAACATTTAAATTCAAACTTCCCAAATTTAACGAATTTCTTTAATTTAAACGAATAAAATTTAAATTTTCTAATAATTACATTGATTTTTAAAAACTAACATCATCTTAATTTAATTTTTTCGTCCTTTAAAAGAAATCATTCATATTCTAAGAGAGAGTTTTATTCGATTTTTTAAACCTAACTTATTCAAGGGTTTAAATTTGTAGTAATGGCATGATGAGCTATTAGAAAATTGCGACAAAACTTAGACTTTTAAGAAATCAACTAGTCAACACCTATAACTTGACATGTTTTATTAGCTCTGCCATGACTTCAGCTATTTGAGAAATAAACTTGATCATGAAGTAGTTATTTAATTAATCTAATGATAAAATATTTAAGGCTTACTAGAGACCAACTTGGAACACTCGTTTGGCTTCATGGTAACTGTATTATGTTTTGTTCCATGTTAATTTAATTACCGGTCAACATTTTCAGCTAGCAAAAAATATAATGAAGTACGATAATCTATTCAGCTAACGAGATTAAACCTTAATTTTACTTTAGACTACTTTATTGTATTGTATTTTATTTCAAGTATGAAGATTGATAAATTTGTTGCAGCTATTGTTGTGATTATTGCTTTAGCTTATATTTTTCCTCACTTTGGAAGCGGAGATAGTGGTACAGTACTAAACTGGATTGGAAGTCTTGGTATTTCTTTAATTTTCTTTTTTTACGGGCTGAAATTAAGCATTAACCAGATGTTTTCAGGATTAAAAAACTGGAAACTCCACGTACTAGTCCAAGGGTCTACATTCTTGCTTTTTCCTATGATTGTTATTACGACGTATCCCTTTGTCGAAGGAGATTCTGTTGAAATCCTCTGGCTTGCTTTTTTATTTCTTTCAGCTTTACCTTCCACAGTGTCTTCGTCTGTCGTTATGGTTTCACTGGCTAAAGGCAATGTACCAGCCGCTATTTTTAATGCCAGTATTTCGGGCTTGATTGGAATTGTGGTTACACCCATCTGGATGGGATTATTTCTTAAAACCTCTGATGCCGATTTTAGTTTGTCTGAAGTCTATTTAAAGCTGCTTTTACAAATTTTACTTCCCGTTATCTTAGGGCTTTTCTTGCAGCAATATTTTGGAAAATTTGCTAGAAAATTTGCTAGTCAGCTCACCTTATTTGATAAGTCTATCATTCTTCTCATTATCTATAACAGCTTTGCAGAATCTTTCGATCAAGGTCTTTTTACATTGGTGAAAGCTATGGATTTAGTGTTGGTAGGTGTGGGGGTGATTATGTTATTTTTAATACTTTATAATATCACGGGATATCTTTCCAGACTATTTCAATTCGATAAACAAGACCAGATTACTACTCAGTTTTGTGGAACCAAAAAATCTTTAGTTCATGGAACTGTCTTTTCAAAGGTACTCTTGCCAGAATCTTTAGCTTTGGGAGTGATGCTATTGCCATTGATGCTGTTTCATGCTTTTCAAATCCTTATAATAAGTATTATTGCCAATAGAATTGCCAGAGAAAGCAGCAATAATAAATAATTTAATTTTTCGAAAAGGATGGTGAGATTACCTCTTTTCCATTTGGTGATTCTGAATATAGGTGTGGTGCTCAATAAAAGCCAACACTTATTGGTGTTGCTGTCTTTTTCATTCGATTCACTTAATAAGCAGGGCTTTAAACGCTATAAAATAAAAAAGCCAATAATCAAAAGATTACTGGCTTTTCTTGGTCGGGGTGGCAGGATTCGAACCTTTTAATTTTTATTAATCGTATTTGTCTTTAATACCACTCATAACCTCTATTATATCTGATTTTTTAAATATATTTGTTTGACTTAATAAAGATGATATTAGGTATTATTAAGTTTTTTTGTCCGCATTATGTCCGCATAGTTTTTTAATCTAGAATATGAAATGTAATTTTTATTTAGACCGACCCTATAATCCTGAAATTGATATTCAAATTATCAAAAAAGAAAAAAAACGGGCTTTGGAAAAGAAAAAAAGGTTAGCAAACAAGTTTTATAATCCAAAGCCAACCTCAATTTATGTTTTCTTTTCACCAGATAAAAATACAAGGTTAAAACATAGAACCTCAATTAAAATACTTCCCAAAGACTGGGATTTCAAAAATTCAAGTATTAGGGCTTCTGCTTCTGGTTCGATTGAATTGAACGCGAGATTACAGGAGATATCAACTAGCATAATTGATGAATCCATTGCAGCATTAAAAAGAAATAAGTTTTTATCTAAAAACGATTTCAAAAACATTTTAGCCAGTAAGGTTGATAAAAATCAATCGCATACTAATTCTTCAAAAATCGAATCTTTATTAACAGCATTTAAAAAACATAAAAGGCTATATATTACTGATGGTACATTGAAAGAGTATAATACCGTGTTCAAAGCTCTAAAAGAATTTCAGAAAAAGGAAAAAATTGAATTATCACTTTTAGACTTTAATAGAGACTTCTATACGAATTTCGAAAAGTTTTTAAGCCAGAAAGAAAATCCATCTAATAAAGACCGAGGTCTATTGAATGATACTATATATAAGTATATATCAACTCTTCGTGTCTTTTTAAAATGGTGCCATAACAATGGTAATGATGTGCATCCATATACATTTGAAAGACATCAATCTGCATTTAAGAAAAAGGCATATAATGAAATAGTTGTTCTAAAACAGGAAGAAATCAAGCAATTGGAAGAACTAGATTTGACAAATAATACATCATATGAACGAGTAAGAGACTTATTCCTTTTCATGGTTTACACTGGTCAACGTTTTTCTGATGTTATGCGCTTTACAAAGTCAGATTTTCAAGATAACAAGTGGATATTTATTTCAAATAAAACGAAGAAAAAAACTATAGTGCCTTTTAATGGCTATATAGCCAATGGTCTGAAAATATTAGAGAAATATGATTTTAATCTTCCAAAAATTTCTAATCAAAGATTCAATGCTTATTTAAAAGATATTGGTGAGTTAGCTGAAATTAAATCTCCAGTTAGGATTATAAGATTTAAAGGAAAAGAAGAGATAGTTATAGAAAAACCTAAATATGATTTTATGTCAAGTCATATGGGAAGGAGAACCGCAGTTACAATTTTATTGTCGAAGGGTATTCCTATTCCACTAATACAGAAGCTCACACAACATTCTGATATCAGAACTTTGATGAAATACAATTCCACAAGTATGGACTCCCTTATTAACGCACTAAATAATAATTAATATGGATGGTATTTATTTTAAAAAGAAAAATGCTTTAGAATATCTGATGAGAAGATCACATAAGTATAACTTGGGGATGTTTCTTTTTCAAAGAAAATCTAGTCTAGATATGCATTATTTATGGAAAATGAGAAGACTTAACGATGTGGAACATTCAAAATTCTACGAATACCACGAATCTTATCACCTTGAAAAAGATACCAGCATAGATAAAAAAGATTATTTACTTCGAATATATAATTTTGTTGAGAACAGTCTAAAAAGAGAACTTAAGAAAGATCCCACTAAAATGAATTCTTTTAAAAAGAATGATTGGGAACGAAGAAAATCAAAATATAAAGCCTTTATGCGCATGCTAAAAAATAAGGATGAGTGGCATATTATAAAAAAAGAAGAATTGACGTTAAATCAAATCGAAAAAATATTTGAAGATAAAAATGCAGTTGATTTAAAAGAAATCATAAGTCAATACAATGAAGAAATAGAATCGATAAATAAAGATCTATTATCTAAAAAAAATGAAAATGAAAATTTTTTAAATAAAAATAAAGAGTTAGTTGCTGAAGTGAAAAAACAGAAAAAAGATATTGAAGATTTAAAACTAGAACTTAGTAAGTCTAGAGTGCTTCCTCAACATAAAATCAAGATCAGGTTCGACAAAAAAGAAACAGTCATAGACCTATTTCAACAGTTTATACAATTAGAACATTGGGATTCTAAAAATCTGGTAACGGATGATAAGATTTTTTTTTACAGTCGTAGTTATAACACGTGGGCTAAAATTATATCAAACAATTTTACAGTAGGTGAATCTGATATTCCCTTTGATACAGTTAGAAAATATTTTGAAAAATCTAGAATAGGTAATAATGATTTTAAGAGACGCTATGAAATCAAATTGATCAATTAAAATAAAATTACACTTTACTGCAAATGGGTCTCTGAAATTTTATTTTGGAGCCCCTTTTTTTATTTAGAAACTTGAAATCAAAATGGTCTTCTCCTAGTTTGAAGACCACTTTACATAGAATTTTCATCCTATGTTTGCCCCATCCTTGCGAGGTAAAGACAGATTACAAATGTCAAACAATTTACTTTATAACACTTATTAAAACCTTAGAAAACATGGAATTATTTGATTCAAATGCTTTAACTCAATGTATAAAAGATGCTGTTAGAAGCGAGCTTAATCTAATATTTAAGGATAAACGAATTCTACATTCTGAACCTGAAAAAAAAGAAAAACTCTTAACAAAAAAAGAGATGGCAGAGGAGCTAGATATATCCTTGGTGACCTTAACTGATTGGATGAAAAAAGGACTACCCTTTCACCGTTTACATCGAAGAGTATACTTCAAGAAGGAGGAAGTATTGAAATCAATGGAAAAATTTTAAAAACAAAGCTATGAACGTAATTAAAAATCACTTCAAAGGTAATTTTACGATTGTTCCAAATGAACTAATAAAAGATAATTCATTACCAATTGTAACAAGATTTCTCTACATATTTCTTATCCATTTACCAGAAAATTGGGAGTTTAGGACATGGAAATTGTGTGAAGAATTACCTATGAATCCTGAAACTTTCAGAAAACATAGAAATAAACTTTGTGAATATGGATGGATTAGCGTTGAGAAACAAAAATTTAATGGTAAAAAATTTGAATCTAGGATTTATCACCTCTATCCTGAACCTCAATTTAATAGGGAAGAAACTGAAAAAACAGAGAGTCAAAAAAGACGAAATTTTCGGTCATCGAAAAAATCGGGTACCGAAAAATCCGGCGACCGAAAAAACCCTGCACATATAAATAAAGAGCACAAACAAAAAAAAGAGTACAAACAAAAAAAAGAAATAAATAATAATTATATAAAAGAAAAGAAAATTTCGTCTTTCCAAAATCCAAATCCTCGATTATGAATAATGAAGAAAAATTCAAAGAATATTTTTTATTCAAGGCTAATGAATTGCTGATGAAAAGAGAAAATAGAAAGTTTGAAATAGATCAATACAATGAATATGCTGTAGATTTTTTCATTTCATATTTTTTTACTCATCAACAATTGAAAGAAATGAGAGGAGTTAATCGAAAAGGCATATATCTATATGGAAATATTGGTACAGGTAAAAGTCTTCTTTTTGAAATTTTGGAATACTTATATCGAGATATTGAAGATAAAAAGATTAACACTGAATTTTTGAACACAATAAGGATTAAAACCTTAAACACTATAGAAATCGTCGATCAATATCGAAGTCAATTGTCACGTCCTGGTCAATTGGCCTCAAACGACCAAACTTTGTATCAAAAAACTGCAATGGGTACAATTCATTTTGAAGATCTGGGTGCAGAAAATAAAATAAACCATTATGGGAATATAGCCGAGGTAATGTCTGAGATTTTACAAATTAGGTACTCTAGATTGAATAAAACTAAATGTAAAACATTTATTACGAGTAACCTGACACCTGGGCAAGTTCAAGATCGATACGGAGAAAGGGTCTATGATAGAATGTTTCAGCTATTTAATTTTTTAAAATTGAATGGTAAATCAAGAAGAAAATAGAACAGAAAATACAGAGAATTTTGGTTGAAAAACTAAAATGATTTTTAATTACCCTTGAGAACGAATCAGGAGGGTTGGAGTTGCGTAATAAATATTACAAAGCATGTTGTGTGTAAAATATATAAAAACGATTAAGAACGGCTCTAAAACAGTTAATCTATTTGAGGGCTTTATGGACTTCTTAGCTTTCCTTTGTTTACCCAATGTATCTTTAAATTCGTAAGATAATATTACACTCAATAGTATAAGTTTCGTTTAGAGAACAATTCCAAACTCAAATAATTATCACCGGGTGAATTTATACATGGATAATGATCAAGCCAGAAATATGCTTAAGTCTTAATGGAAAAAAATGAAACTTAACTTAAAGATTGCAGATCACTCTATAAAAATCATAAGGATTTAAATGATTTCTATAGATACTGAGAAATCATATTTGTAAGAATAAACTCCCAACATCTTAAAATATGATAAAAAGTATGAAGTAACTTTAACCAACTTTTAAAAAAACAATAAAAAGAAACACCTGATAATATGATGTCCAAAATTCAATTTTAAGGCTAATAAAATAATTTAATTTCATAGAAAATTATTTAGAAATAATCTAATTAAGGCGCTGCAGTGTAGTTGCAAAAAAAGATTTTAAAACAAGGCAAGATGTATCTATATGCACATGAATTTTAACAAATTCACTAACATTAAGAATTCTTGCCTACTTCATAGGAATTGATTTGCTTCNGAACTCGCAACTC
>JGI11876J12873_1000007_pt1 | contig 146282 bp, 124 predicted proteins | sample ElkSloMetagenome_4_FD_12873 | JGI IMG/M metagenome (IMG submission 12873) | reverse complement strand
TTAAATCCAACTTATTTAAAAATATGAAAGCCCTTAAAAGGGCTTAAAATGACTTGCATTTTTAAAATTTAGTGGCTTGTGCAACGGTTACCGTTGTTGTGCAACGTTTTTTATTCGTTCAATTCAAGTCTTCCTTCAATTAAATATTCCCAAATTACTCCAGAGTTAAATTCTTTTCTTCCATCGACTGTTGGTAATTCAAGTTTAATATTTCCGATACCATTCCAGTAAGAACTCCAAATACTATTTTGTGTTTGTTGACTTGTCATTGAAATTCTATTTGCTGTTCGTTCTAAAGAAACTATTTCCATATTAACTTTTACTACTCGATTATAAAGACTTGGTAAAAGTGTAAATTTCCGAACTGTTGATAAATTCCAATTATGTTTTTTACTTACTTCGACACAAGTTTCATAATCTCCAAACGCATAACAGGCTGAAAGTCTCGATGGATACTTTGGGTTATTAAATTTTCTATGTAATTCACAGTTATATTCAGTTCTATATTCTGACGTTATATTATTATTGAACATAGAAATCATACTTGCATCGGAATCTTTATTCGGTACAAACGGAAGATAATCTACTGTACCTTCTAAATATTTTGTGCTAAAATCATCTCCAAGGCTTAACTGTCCAAATGCTCCAGAGAAAATACTTTTAGTGTTATCGATATTGTGCTTTGTCACAACATTTTGCATATTCACAAAAATGTAAAAATCGGTAGGTAAAATATCTTTGCTATTTAATATACTCATTGGTTTGGTAAAATGTTGCACAACTAGTTATATCTGCCTAAAAATACACTTTTATCGGAAACAGTTACGGGAAAATTTTGTTTTATCTTATAATTTCAATATATACTTTTCAGATTAAGCTAACTCTTCCCCTTCAGACCTCATCCTTACCCAGCTGGATCATTAAGTTAACTTATGCTTTAGGCAATGTATCGCAAAAGATTAAAGTTGACCAAAGCAGAATCAAAATAAAAAAGCAGTATAAACCTAAGTCTATACTGCTCTAAGTTGAGAAGGTAAAACCTTAAGTTTTACTCCTTGTCGATCTCCACCTCATCCACTGCGCCTAGCAGTTCAAAATCGATGGTACGTTTGACTAAGTCGGCTTTTTTCACTCTTACGTACACCTCGTCACCCAGCTGGTACATCTTTTTCGTGCGGCGGCCTATGATGGCGTAATGCTCCTCGTTAAAGTCGTAGTGATCGTCTGAGATGTCTTTGAGTCGGGTCATGCCTTCGCACTTGTTCTCGATGATCTCGATAAAAATACCAAAGTCGGTCACCCCAGAAATCACCCCTTTAAATTCAGTTTCAGAATGCTCCTGGATGTATTTCACCTGCATGTACTTGATGGAATCCCGCTCGGCATTGGTGGCTAGTTTCTCCATCTCGCTGGAGTGCTTGCATTTCTCTTCGTATTCGCTTTCGCTGGCACTGGGTTCGTTGTCCAAATAACGCTGTAACAGGCGGTGAGCCATCACATCGGGATAACGTCGTATCGGAGAAGTAAAATGAGAATAGTAATCGAAAGCCAGACCGTAATGCCCAATATTTTCGGTAGAGTAATAGGCCTTGCTCATGGTTCGGATGGTCAAAGTATCGACCAGGTTTTGTTCTTTTTTTCCCTGCACGTCCTGCAGTAGATTGTTTAAAGCACCGGCCAGATGTTTTCGGTTCTGGGTGTTGATATTGTACCCAAATTTGGATATCACCGTGTTTAAGGCTTCCAGTCGGTCGTCTTTAGGCTCATCGTGACAACGGTACACAAAAGTTTTTGGCGGCTTACGCTTACCAATAAATTCGGAAACTTTCCGGTTGGCCAGCAGCATAAATTCTTCGATCAACTTATTAGCATCCTGGCTGGTTTTGACGTAAACCCCTTCTGGATTATTATCCTCGTCCAAATGGAATTTCACTTCCACCTTATCAAAGGAAATCGCCCCCTGCTGCATCCGTTTTTTACGCATGGTCTTGGCCAGCGTATTTAAGGTCGTCACCGCTTCAAATAGTTCTGGCTGCACCTCATAGGCTTTTTTGGTCAAAGAGACCTCAGCGGGAATGTGTTTGTCTTCAGAATCGATAAGGTATTGTGCTTCTTCGTAGGCAAATCGCGCATCAGAGTAAGTCACGGTACGTCCAAACCATTCACTTTTGACCTTCCCCTCTTTGGTGACTTCAAACAGAGCCGAAAAGGTATATTTTTCTTCGTTAGGTCTTAGTGAACAAGCGCCGTTGGATAAGACCTCGGGCAACATCGGTACCACACGATCGACCAGGTAAATGGAGGTGGCTCGGTTATAAGCCTCATCATCCAGGATAGTACCTGGCTGCAGATAGTGAGCGACATCGGCAATGTGAATTCCTATTTCATAATTGCCATTATCCATGGGTTTGAAGCTCAACGCATCATCAAAATCTTTGGCATCGGCTGGATCTATCGTAAATGTGAGAGTATCTCTAAGATCGCGACGTTTTTTGATTTCAGAGGGATGTATTTTGGTATCAATACCGTTGGCAAATTCTTCCACCTCGGGTGGAAATTGTTCGGGCAGACCATAGCCTGCTAAAATCGCATGCATCTCGGTATTATGCTCGCCAGGCACACCTAATACTTCGGTGATTTCTCCCTTAGGCGAATCGTCTTTGTCTTTCCACTGCAGCAGTCTAACTTTTACAAGCAATCCATCTTCGGCATCGTGCATCTTGTCGTTAGGCACAAAAATATCGGTGTACATCTTGGAATTAGCCACCACCACAAAGCCAAATTTTTCCTGCTTGTGTAAAACCCCGACAAAATCGGTTTTGTTTCTGGTGAGTATGGATACGACTTCGCCTTCAGATTTAGCTTTTTCGCGCTTTTTGAAGACGTAAACTTTAACTTCGTCACCATCCAGGGCGTGGTTAAGGTTTTTGTTGGAAATATAAATATCATGTTCCAGATCCTCCACGATCACATAAGCATCTCCACGTGAAGTCATGTCTATGGTACCTGTAAAGAAATCCTCTACAGCGTCAAATTTAAATTTTTTATCCTCTACCTGCTTCAACTGGCCTTTAGCCGTCAATTGTCCTAAAAGACGAATGACTTTATTTCTGGTCTTGGTATCTTCAATTTTCAATTTTTCCAGAATTACTTTAAAGTCGAAGCTCTTTTCGGGCTGACTTTTAAATATATCTAGGATTTTTTTTGATAATCCTCCATCCTGTTTAGGTGAAGAGTGGAAAGGTTTCTTGCCTTTTTTCTTTTTACTCATAAATGTATTAAAAAATAATCTTGCTAAATGTACTACAATATACTCGGATGGCTAATTCTCTACACTAAATCTTTGTTAACTCTAGAACTGTGATAGTTAACCATTTGATGATGTTAAAGTTTAGATTTCTTTGCTTTAACTTATTACTTATTGTTAAATAATACCTAAATTTGTCTCCTAACCAATCCTAATGTCAAAGACATCCAAAATATATCTTGTATTCTTCCTCATATTTATTGTGGGATTTACTGGTATTTATCTGTACATCAAATTATTTTTGAATCAACAATTCACAACAACAACTGTGGAGTTGAAAGCACCGGTGAGCGCTTTGCTCGTTTTACTATAATTAAAACATAAACTCTTCGCTTAGCTTAAAGTGTTTAAAATTAATTACTTAATTTTAAAATAAAAATGAATGATTTTATTAAGCTGGCTGTATTTACCTATCCTCACGAATATACCGTGCTTAAGCTGCTTTTAGAAAAAGAAGAGATTCGTTTTTTCTTTCAAAATGAAACCGTTATTGGGGTCATTCCTTTTTATTCTAATGCTATGGGAGGCATTTTTTTAAAAGTCCACCCTGAAGACTATGAGCAAGCTAAATCTATCTTAGAAGATTACAATTTTGAAAATCACCTGAGGATCGTTTAAAGACAGTTCTTTTATTTTTCTACCTATTGTGCTTTTTTAAAAATTCTGTCAATTCGAGTGAATGTCACAATTGAAATGAGTGAAATTTGTATCGAGAATAAGAATTTTTAGATGTGAATGGATTCTCTGTCGGCTGTCTGCTACAATTTTTTTTATCAAAAAATCACCCGCCTGAATAACTTCGTCAGGCAGGCTCGAACAGAAATCATGCTATCTATTTCAATTCAAGATGCACAACGGTTTTTTTCTAATTCTTTTGTAAATATTTTAGATCCAGAAATTTGTTTCCTTTTCCACTTATCCACAATCTATACTACTATTCTTCTTTTTTTTAAAATTTTAAAATTAAATATGATGATGATGATTGTGCGTTCATAACTGGAAAACTATTACCTCATCTATTTTGATTTTTCATAAGTTTATTTTATCCACATTTTTTAAGCTTCTGTATTTTACACAACGGTCTTATTTTCAAATGTATTTCTAAAAGTTATCCACAATTTAAAATATGATTTACACAACCTCATCTGAAAAAGTATTTTTGAAATTGCTGTGGAAAACATTCAAAAGGACTTGCAAAACTTTTTTGAAATTTGGTTTCTAAATATTTTGTTAAATCAATTCTTTTTCTATCTGAATTTTAATTCTGAAAATCCAATTTTTTCATTCCTTTTTTCTCCCCGAGTTATCCACAATAGTTCACAATTTGAAGCCTCTGAAAGCTCCTACAAAACTGACTTATCCACAATTGTTTATAATATTTATTATAGTTGAATAATATACTGTATGACAGTGTTTTATATTTTCAATTCTCTAGTTTAATCCATTCTTAAATTAAACCTTAACTTTGTTGATGTAATTTACATTTAAGATTTAATATTCCTTTCTTTTAGATTGATATTGGAATGGGTTAGGTATTAAAATCTGAGTGATGATATCAATGAGTTTATAAGCATTCAAAAACTATTAATTATGACTATATCTATAGGTAACGATCATGCCGGGCCGGCTTACAAAAACATGATTTCTGAGTATTTAACATCTCAATCCATTACGGTGATCAATCACGGTACCGATTCTGAAGATTCTGTAGATTATCCAGATTTTGTTCATCCTGTCGCTAGCGATGTGGAAAAAGGTACCGCTGATTTTGGTATCATTATTTGTGGAAGCGGCAACGGCGCCAATATGACGGCCAACAAGCACCAGGGGGTTCGTTCGGCTTTATGCTGGACTACAGAATTGGTGGCCCTTGCCAGACAACATAATGATGCCAATGTGTTGAGCATTCCCGCTCGATTCGTCTCTCAGCAAGAGGCACTAGAATTTGTTAAAGTATTTCTAGACACCTCTTTTGAAGGAGGTCGACACCAAAACCGTGTGGCTAAAATTGCCTGTCAATAATTTACCTTGAGCCACAACCATTCACATCTCAGATCTGAGAAAAGTTTATTTCTCTCCATCTTGCTGAATGTAGGGATTACTCTAGCTCAAATTATCGGTGGACTGCTCAGCGGGAGTTTAGCTTTACTTTCTGATGCGCTACATAATTTTACAGATGTGGTTTCTTTAGTCATTAGTTATGTAGCCTCTAAATTTTCCAGAAAAAGTGCTACCTCCAATAAAACCTTTGGATACAAACGAGCTGAGATCATCGCTGCTTTTGTCAATTCTGCAAGTTTAATTATCATTGCTATTATTCTCATCGTAGAAGCAATTGAGCGCTTCTACGATACGCAATCCATCAACTCTAGCTTAGTAATATGGCTATCTGCTCTGGCTATAATCTTTAACGGTGCCAGTGTACTTTTGCTACTCAAAGATAGAAAGCAGAACCTCAATATCTCTTCAGCTTATTATCATCTATTAACGGATATGTTGGCTTCAGTAGCTGTGTTGATAGGAGGATTGCTGATGAAATTTTATGGCATTTATTGGATTGACAGTTTACTCACCCTTATTATTGCCTTGTATTTGATTTTTGTGGGGATCAGGCTATTTAGAGATTCATTTAAAGTATTGATGCTATTCACACCTTCTCATATTGATGTTGATGCTATTGTGAGTGACATCAATGCTTTAGAGCTGGTTAAAAACATGCATCACGTTCACATCTGGCAATTGAATGAGGATGAGCTCCACCTGGAAGCTGAAATAGATTTTAAAAAAGACATTACTTTGTCCACTTTTGAAGAAATTCTCGAACAGATAGAAGCTTTGCTTTTAAAAGACTATGGTATCAATCATGTGACCATACAGCCAGAATTCAATAAAACCGATAATAAAAATATTATAGTACAGGATTAATGACAACACATATTATTAATTTTTCAGAATTAACCTCCCAGCAGGTTTACGATATGCTTCAATTGAGATCTGAAGTCTTTGTGGTAGAACAGGACTGCGTCTATCAGGATATTGATGGACATGACGATAAGGCTTACCACGTGATGTCTTATCAACAGGAGACGCTGGTGGCTTATTCCAGAATACTACCGCCAGGTGCCTATTTTGAAGAATTAAGCATAGGAAGAGTCATCGTAAAGCAAGGCTTTAGAAAACAAAATCTTGGCCATGAACTCATGAGAAAGAGTATAAATTTTGCTTTAAAAGCCCATCCTCAATCTATTATCAAAATATCAGCACAACAGTATCTGATCAAGTTTTACGAAAGTCATGGGTTTATGATTTCAGGAGAAGGCTATCTGGAAGATGGTATTCCACATATTGGGATGATTCTTCAATAGCTGATTTTAGTATCTCAGAATTTTTTGATAGTTAGAGGTATCCTCCAGTACCTCAATAGCAGAGGTGATGACTTCATCTTCTTCAGTATAATAGATATATACAGCTTCATCATAGCCCAACTTTCTGATAATGGCTTCTGTCAGTAATTTTTGAATCGGTCTTTTTTCAGCTTCAAATGCTTTTTCTTTTTCTTTATCCAGTTGCTTTTGAAGTTCTTTTAGCGCCGGGTCTATCGCTTCCAGATAATCTTCATTATCTGCAGTAGACTTTAGTGCTTTAAGTTGCTGATCGGTTTCGGTATTAAATTCGAATCCTTTTTGATTTATATAAGTTTTAAACTCTTTGAGAATAGCTGAATCTACTTTGAAGTTTTCCAGAGTGAGATTAGGATGTTGATAGACATAGTGAACACTAAAATTGAAAATAAGGTTCTTTTCTTTTAAGGCCTTTACAAGATCCTCTTCTTTTTCGATTTCTAGCTCAATATCCGGGCGTATTCCACCGCCATCATACACACTACGCCCATTTCTGGTTTTGAATTCTGTATACTCTGTTTTATCTTTTCTGATACTTCTTCCATTAAAATAATTTAAAGCCTGTATACATCGCCCACTTGGCGTATAATATCTTGATATGGTGATTTTGGCCTGGGTACCGTAATTCAGTTTCTTAGGTCGTTGTACCAATCCTTTTCCAAAACTCCGGCTTCCAATAACGACTCCACGGTCCAAATCCTGTAGACTGCCTGATACAATTTCACTAGCAGAAGCAGAGTTTTCGTTGATTAATACCGCTACGGGAATGTCTGTATCGATGGCTTTGTTTTGTGTGGTATAGGTTTGATTGTATTTTTCAATGGCAGATTTGGTAAAGGTGATGGTTGTTCCTTTTTCAATAAAGACGTTGCTTACGTTCACCGCTTCAGAAAGTAATCCCCCTGGATTATTTCTTAAATCCAGAATAATCTGTGTGGCCCCTTTTTCTTTTAAATCCTGTACAGCCTCTATCACTTCTGAAGAAGCACTTCTTGTAAACTGAGCCAACACAATATAACCTGTGTTATTGTTCAGCAGTTTTTGAAAGGGAACGGCTTTTTCTTTGACCACTCCTCTGGTCAAGGTTAAATCTCGTTCTTTCGAATTTCGTCTTAGTTTTAATTGCACCTGAGTATCAGGAGCCCCTTTCAATAATTCTCCAGCATCTTTATTATAGTCTTCAACCTGTATGTCTCCTATTCTGATGATTTCATCACCAATTCTGAGTCCGGCTTTATCTGCAGGAGAATCTTTTATAATGTTTTTAATGATAATAGATTCGGCAGTGGTGATAATCTCTGCACCAATCCCTGTGTAACTCCCAGAATTGAGTATTCTGGCGTTTTGAATCTGCTGTTCATCCCAATAGACTGTATAAGGGTCTAAATCATTCAACATCGCTTCGATCGCCGTATTCATTAATTCTGAAGGATTCACTTCATCTACATAATTCATATTAACTTCTTTGTACAGATTGGTGAAGATTTCTATCTGCTTAGCAATTTCAAAAAAATCGTTTTTATAGGTTGTAAATCCAAATGATAACATTGCTACGATTATCGTGAGCATACTTAGTTTTACTTTTCTCATACGATCTGTTTTAGAAGTGTTTCCACTTTTTTATGAATCAAGGCAGAAGTTTCCTGAGTTCTTCCTATAAAAATAAGCATTACTGCGAAACACTTCTTACTTGTGTCTATTTCATTTTTATGTAGACGATAAGCCTCCCGTAACTGGCGTTTAATCCGAATCCGGTCAACAGCCTTTTTAAAGTTACGTTTGGAAACACTCACGCCAACTTTCGTGATTTTATCTTCAGTTTCTACATAGCGAATTAGAATGGGATAGGACTTCAAGCTCTTCCCTTCTTCAAAAACCTGTTTGATCCGTGTTTTGGATTTTAATTTCTCTTGTTGCGGATACGTAAACGACTTTAATTTCATGGCTGTAAACTAAAAGAAGCTGTCTCAAAATTCTTAAGTTGTCACCTTGAACTTGTTTCAAGGTCTTGATAGGTACTGAATATCAGTCATATAAGATTCTGAAACACACTTGATTGCTTATCGCAGTCTGCAGGTTCAGAATGACAAAAATATTAGAGACGGCTTCTTATCTTGTATAAGTGTAGTTTCTACTTTAAAGCATCGATACCCGGGAGGCTTTTACCTTCTAGCATCTCCAGCATAGCTCCACCACCTGTGGAGACATAACTCACTTTGGTATCAAAACCGAATTGTTTGGCCGCCGAGACGCTGTCACCTCCTCCAACTAATGAAAAGGCACCCTTTTCTGTCGCCTTGGTGATTTCCTCCCCTAAAGCAATGGTCCCTTTAGAAAAGGTATCCATTTCAAATACCCCTAAAGGGCCATTCCACAGTATAATTTTAGACTCAGCGATGACCTTCGCAAAATTTTCTCTAGATTGAGGACCAGCATCTAAGCCCATCCACCCGTCTGATATTGCGTTTATAGGTTCAATTTTGGTTTCTGCATTATTATCGAATTCTTGAGTGACAACACTGTCTACAGGCAAGTGAACTTTTACATTTTGAGCTTCAGCTTTCTTCAAAATATCCAGGGCAAGACTCTGCAGGTCATCTTCTACCAGGGATTCTCCAATTTTACCGCCCTGAGCTTTGGTAAAGGTAAAGGCCATACCACCGCCTATGATAAGATGATCTACTTTGGGAAGAATATTTTCAATCACTGTAATTTTTGAAGATACTTTGGCTCCACCTAAAATTGCTGTTACAGGTTTTTCTGTAGAGTTTAAAACCTTATCCAGACTTTCAATTTCTTTTTGAAGCAGAAGTCCCATGGCTTTATGTTCAAAATATTGGGCTACTATCGTTGTCGATGCATGCGCACGGTGAGCTGTTCCAAAGGCATCGTTGATGTAAATATCTCCCAGCTTGGAAAGCTTTTCAGCAAAAGCTTTGTCACCTTTTTTCTCTTCGGGATGATACCTCAAATTTTCTAGTAATAGGATCTCACCTGGGTTTAAGGCATCGGCTGCTGCCTCTGCTTCTTTTCCAATACAATTCTCCACAAATTTGACTTTTACGCCAAGGACATCAGATACAGCATTGACGATATGCTTTAAAGAATACTTATCCTCTTTTCCTTCTGGCCGACCCAGATGAGACATAAGAATAGCAGAACCGCCATCTTCCAGTACTTTTATGATGCTTGGCTTTGCGCCCTCAATTCGACTTTTATCAGCAACCTCAAGTTCTTTGGTAAGCGGGACATTAAAATCTACCCGTATCAGTGCCTTTTTATCTTTAAAATTGAAATCTTCAATCGTTTTCATGTCATTTTCATTTTCTGAATGAATTTCAAATTTACTTAAATAATTTTTCTACAGGGGTATAGCTTTGTTATTTTAGCAGCATGACATTCGACCATATTTTAGGCTTAGATCATCTCAAGACTCATTTGAAGTCCAGTATTGCTAATAATCGGGTTCCTCACGCTCAATTATTTACTGGATCCACTGGTTCTGGGACATTACCTATGGCTATTGCTTTTGCTCGTGCTTTGATGCTGGATCATGCTCCAGAAGGACGTCTAGGATCTGTCACTGGTTTTATGGACGACTTGACCCATCCAGATCTTCATTTTGTTTATCCGATTAATAAAACTTCGAATTCTCCAAAAAAGCCTGTGTCCAAAGACTTTATCCATGACTGGAGGCAATTTGTGCTGTCTAATCCCTATCAAACGCTTTACGATTGGTATATGAAAATAGGGATCGAAAAGAAACAGGGTTCTATTAATGTGGATGAAGCAGCTGACGTGGTCAAATCGCTTTCTCTCAAATCCTACGATGGAGGTGCTAAGGTGATGATCGTTTGGTGTGCAGATAAGCTGAATATTGCAGCTTCTAATAAACTGCTTAAATTGATTGAAGAGCCTCCTAGTAATACTTATTTTATTCTGGTTACCGATGCTCCTGAAGATATCCTTCAAACCATTAGATCCAGATGTCAACGCCTTGACTTTCCTCCTTTGGGAGAAGCAGATTTAGTGAAAGGCTTACGCTCTAAATTGGATATTTCAGAACATGAAGCGATTAAGATTTCTCAACAGTCGGATGGTAGCCTTTCTAAAGCTCTCCACCTGGCTGAACATAATTCTGATGATGAAAAATTTGAACAGTGGTTTATTACCTGGGTGCGTAGTGCTTTTAAAGCTAAGGGAAACAAACATATAGTCACCGATCTACTCAATTGGTCTGAGGGTCTGGCTTCAGAAACACGAGAAACACAAAAGCGATTTTTGAACTATTGCATTCAGTTTTTTAGACAGGCCTTACTCAAAAATTATAAAGCAGACTCACTTGTTTTTTTGTCTCCCTACGATGCCAATTTTAAGTTTGATAAATTCTCACAATACATTTCAGGACACAATATCGAAGCTATTTTTAAGGTACTCGAAGACGCCATTTTCCACATAGAACGCAATGGTAATGCTAAAATGATTTTCTCAGATTTATCTTTTCAATTAACCCGATTGCTCCATAAAACATAAAGCCACTCTAAGTAGAATGGCTTTACTGATGTTTCGTTGATGTAAGTTTTAATTATCAGACTCACCTTCAGCTTCAGACTCTTCTTGTTTAGACTCGTCGTTGGCATTCAATTCATCTAAAACATCTTGTGTAATGTCTAGACCTTCTTTGGCATACATGATATTGGCAGATTCATTAGACCCAAAAATATAAGCATAGCCTCGTTCTTCTCCGTAATCAGCAACAAAGTCTTTTACTTCAGTAATTAGTGAATCTATGGCCTGATCGCTCTCCTGTCTCAACATCTGACTTTTTTGTTGCTGTCTCTGCTGAAGCATTTGTTGCTTTTGCATGAGTTCCCCTTGTCTACGTTCTTTATCCTGAGCAGACATTCTATTCATGCCTTGTTGAAATTCCTGAACCTCTTTTTGAAACATAGCCGCTACAGAATCCAATTCTGCAGATAGCGCCTGACTCTTTTTTTCAAATCTGGCTTCTGTCGATTTCATTTTATAATAATCCTGAATCAGGACAGTATTATCCACATAAGCAGTTTTATCTTGAGTACAAGACATCAAAGTGGCAATGGTCGCTAAGCTTAAAATAATTTTCTTCATGATAATTTTCGATTTTGACAAATGTATAAAAAGATGCTAAAGAAGAATGGTTTTACACTATTTTAAAATTGTATGGAAATTTTGATTACGATAGTCTTTTACTATGTTATTTGAAGCTTTTAGCGCCACTGTGAAGCCATTTTAAATCATCCTTATATAAATCTATATCAGAAGAAATTTGAGACAGGAGAGGCTCGATTTTAAACAAATGTGAAGATTTAGATCGAAATCTTCTGATTACAGTACAATCCTCATTAAATCACAGAAAGATGTGATGTAACATGTACCAACAAAAAACCCGCTTAGTTGAACTACTAAGCGGGTTTTATTTTAGTTTACAGATTTACTGAATAACTAATTTTTTAGAGATAGAACCCTTAGTTGTTTCTACTCTCAATAAGTAAACATCAGAAGATAGATTTGATACATTTATAGTATCAGAATTGATAATTAAACCTGTATCCTTACCTGTCAAATCATATAATTTAGCTGAGGTTAATTCAATATTTGAAGGGATTTCTAAATTAACGATATCATTAGCTGGATTTGGAAAAATTGAAATATTTTCAGCTAAAAATTCGTTAGAATTTAAAAACGAATCTCCTATCAAATTAAGAATTAGATGCTCATCTGGGAAATTAATATCTGCAAAAGTCCCAATTTCAGTTAAACTACAAGCTTCAGACGATAAATAACTTGGTGCATTTTGTCCAAGATCATTTCTTCCTATGTCGAAGTCGTAGTTTCCAGGAGGTGCATCAGCTGCTGCGATATCAATCGCTACAATAATTTCAGTTGAAGCATCTAATACGATTTTTTCGTCAAACATAACTTCAAAAAGCACACCGTCATCTGCTGCTGTTACTTCAAATTCCTGAGAAGCAATTTCAGTTAAGGTACCTGCAGGAAATACATCGTCTGATGTAAAAAGCTTTACACTGTTCACAACTGTTGGATTTGTACCACCAGTATCAGAAAATTCAGCAACGAAACCAACACCCATGGCCTGGAAATCTCCATTAAATCCAAATTCCGATGGCGAATAAGCCTTATAATAAACATTATCTTCATTCTTATGATCTGTTCCTTCATTTTCTCCAAAACAAGCAAGACTTCCAATATCATAATCTTGGCTTACTGAATGGGACAAAGTTTGTTGCTGTTAATTTGAATCTATCTCATTTGTGTATTGGAAATTTATTTGGAGGTTTTGAGTACTTGTTAGCTGTGGTTGACTTTGACAAATTCCAAAACTAATAAATATTAGGCTTGTTATAATATTTTTCATATAAAAAAAAACCGCTTTGATTTTATTCAAAGCGGTGAATATTTGATTTTTATGGTTTATTGTTTCATAATCTTTCTTGAAATGCTACCTTGATTTGTTTCAAGTTTAAGGATATGAACTCCTTCTGAAAGGTTTGAGACGTCAATTTTATTATCAACAATTTCCATTTGGATTTCTTGACCTAACAAATTGTACATTACGGCAGATTGAATTTCGACAACCGCCGGCATTTCCAAATTGATTTCGTTGACAGCAGGATTAGGATAAACTAATACAGATTCCTTCAGGTTGCTATATAGTGATAAATTTTCTTCACCCTCAATTGTGAAAGCGGTGCTAAAAAAATCTAAGCCTAGTTGAGCATAATCAGTCCATGTTGTGAACCCGCCACCAAAAACGTCACTTGGATCTAATAATTGTGCGTTACCTACACCAGTACCTTGGGCTACCCCGGCGTCAAATTGATTCCACCTTGCACCCTGAGGGATACCTGTTAAATTATCCATGTTAGGTGTTACTACTAGCCAATAATCACCAGCTGGCAAAGTCACAGTTTCACCTTCAATAGCTGGTACATCCATCGTGATTGTTAATGCAGTTTCATCTTGAATAAGCTCTAAACCTGGGGTTCCTACTGGCACATCTATTAATTCTACTAATCCTGAACCAGACACTGTTGGATCACCGCTTGGCAGGTTTTCACTAGGATCGTTTTCATAAATATATAAACTCACACCAGTTATATTAATGACAGCAGTTCCGTCATTATTAAATCCATAAGCAGAAATAACACCTAAATCTGAATCACTCTCTAAAGTAAAATCATCTGTAACATAGACTCCAAAGCCTTCGTCATTATTGAATAAATTAATGATACCAGAGTTAGCTGCATCAGATTGTTGATCGAATAATACAGCGTTGGAAACCGGCTGTAAAGATGAACTTTTCTTTGCAGTAGTTGTAAACTCTTGAGCACTTGCGAAAGTCATGCAAAGTACTGCTAAACCTAAAGTAATTTTTTTCATTTTAATTGAATTATGATTAATACATAACAATTATAGCGAATAAATTTATCTTGTAAAAGTTAAATTATAGATTTTATCACAAAAAGATGCGATGAGTACTCTTTTGTTTTTATTGCATTTAAGTTAGACAGCAGTCCTCTCCAAATACCAAAAGCCTTTGGATTACCCTTGTAAGCTTCAGATACCATAGAAATATAAAAAGCATCAAACGGCAAAGGTTTTATTTGTATTAATTCTAAATAATTTTTTTTAACCAGGTTTCGTATGTCAGTTTTGCTAAAATGCCAAAGATGTCTTGGTACATCCCAGGCTGCCCATTTCTCCTTATAAAAAGTGGCATCGTAAGATTTATGATTTGGAACAGCTATCAATAAAAGGCCATTTGGATTTAATCTGGTCTTCAAAAACTTTAGCGTCTTCGTGTAATCCTCTACATGTTCCAGTACATGAAACATTGTAATAACATCGTATGTTTTAATTATCTTATTCATTGAGTTGTAAACTTTGATATTCTTACGTGAGGCTTTCTTAAAAGCAGAAAGTGTAGGTTCAAAGCCTTCCGCCTTAATTCCTCTTGTATTTAAAAAATTTACAAACTCACCAGTGCCACATCCATAATCTAAAACCGATTCTACCTGTGGTTTATGATTATGAATTGACTTTAGCTTTATTGAAAACATTATATGTTTTACTGCATTATAGATCCTTGTAACAACATTAGTTTTCTCTGATCGGTGAGAAATATAGTCATCAAAGTCATAATATGGAACTAGCTGTGTTGGACGCGGATGCGTCATTAAAACCCCGTTGTGGTCTCGCTTAAGTCCAAACTTTTCTTTGGTAAAAGCTTCATCTTTGATTATTAATTTGGTGTAATCCATAGGCATTGTTCCACGTGGAACATTATCTTCCCATATGAACTAAAAGTACAGACACATCACTAGGATTGACTCCACTCACTCTGGAAGCCTGTGAAACCGTCCTTGGTTTTATTTTGCTTAACTTCTCTCTGGCTTCATAAGACATGGACTTCAAAAGAGAATAATCAAAGTTTTCGGGAATTTTTACATTTTCAAGACGATTAAGTTTATCAGCATTATTTTTCTCTTTTTCAATATAACCCGCATACTTTACCTGAACTTCAACTTGTTCCAGGACTTCATTGTTGAGTTCATGTTCTTGAATATACTGTTCAACACTATCTAGTTGACGCATATCCTCCATCGTAATATTCGGTCTGGCAAAAATCTTAAACAGTTTCCCTTGCTGATCCACTGGAGACGACTTTTTATCCTCAAGTATGGGATTAATTTCTGACGTCGTCACACTTTGGTTTTCAAAAAATTTGACAAAGGCATCAGATTTTTGTTGTTTATCTTCCATCAATCTCATGCGTTCCGAAGTGGCTAAACCAAGGTCGTGAGATTTAGCCGTCAATCTAAAGTCGGCATTATCTTGTCTTAACAAGGTTCTATATTCTGCTCTGGAGGTGAACATTCTGTAAGGCTCTTCTGTGCCTTTGGTGATCAAATCATCAATAAGAACTCCAATATAAGCTTCACTTCTGGACAACGTAAACTCGTCCTTCTCCTGTACTTTTAAAGCAGCATTAATTCCAGCCATCAAACCTTGAGAAGCAGCTTCTTCATATCCCGTCGTTCCATTAATTTGTCCGGCGAAATATAATCCATCTACCAATTTAGTTTCTAGGGTATGCCTCAATTGCGTAGGCGGGAAATAATCGTATTCTATAGCGTAACCAGGCCTAAAGAATTTTACGTTTTCAAATCCGGCGCAACGCTTTAAGGCTTTGTATTGAATATCCTCTGGTAAAGAGGTTGAAAATCCGTTGACGTAGTATTCAACGGTGTTCCATCCTTCAGGTTCAACAAACATTTGGTGCCTGTCCTTATCGGCAAACCTGTGAATCTTATCTTCAATACTTGGGCAGTATCTAGGTCCCGTACTTTTAATGGCTCCATTGAACATAGGAGAACGATCAAAGCCTTCTTTTAGAAGTTCATGCACCTCATTTGAGGTGTAGCTCATCCAGCAGCTTCGTTGTTTTTGTAGAGGCTGTGTTTCATTCAGGTATGAAAACTTCCAGGGCTTTTCATCGCCTGGTTGCTCGATCATTTTTGAAAAATCTAAAGATCTTCCATCGACTCTTGGTGGCGTTCCGGTTTTCATTCGCCCAGCTTCAAACCCAAGATCTTCCAATTCTTTAGTAATTCCAAAAGAAGCGCGTTCTCCTGCTCTACCTCCCCCAAAGTTTTTATCTCCAATATGAATCAATCCGTTTAAAAAAGTACCGTTGGTAAGAATTACAGTTTTTGCTTTAATTTCCAGGCCTAAGGATGTTTTAACTCCTATAAGCTTTCCATCTTTAACGATCAAACCTGAAACCATTTCCTGATAAAAATCTAAATTTTCGGTTTGTTCTAAACGATCTCTCCAGTGTTGAGAAAACATCATCCTGTCACTTTGTACCCGTGGACTCCACATGGCAGGTCCTTTAGACTTGTTAAGCATTTTAAACTGTATCGCACTAGTATCAGAGACTAAACCGCTGTAACCGCCAAGGGCATCAATTTCTCTGAGAATTTGACCTTTAGCAATTCCTCCCATAGCAGGATTGCAAGACATCTGTGCGATGTTTTGTAAATTCATGGTGATAAGCAAGGTGCTACTTCCCATATTTGCCGCTGCTGCGGCAGCCTCGCTACCAGCATGACCAGCTCCTACTACTATAACATCATACGTTTCTTTAAACATAACTTCTATTTTTGTTCCACGTGGAACAATTTCATTTTTTTCGTTTCTAAAGCTCTCATTTGGGCTTTTAATGCTTCAGAAGAGTCGTCATATCCACAGCAGTGCAAGAGGCCGTGAACCATTACTCTCTTTAATTCATCGTCTACCTCCACATCAAAAGTTTCAGCGTTATCTTTTACCCGTTCTGTGCTGATATAAATTTCTGCTGAAATAAGATCGTCTTCTGAATAATCAAAAGTTATAATATCTGTAAAGGTATCATGATTCAAATGATCCTGATTGATTTGTAATAGGTCTTCATCGGAACAGAAAATGTATTGTATGTCACCTACCTCTTTTTGTTCGCTTTTCAAAACCGACATCAACCAGTTTTTATGACTCATCTCATCCTTCAAGGCAAAGCCATTTTTCGAATAAAAATTAATCGGACTTTCCATCAAAGTAGATATTAATAAGCTTTTTATATTCAGGCTGCAAAGGTAATTGTTGTCGATTTAAAATCTCGGTTGTGTTAAAATATTCTTTAGCCTTTTCCTTCCAGTCTTCAGAAGAGGAACTTTGATTGCGTTTTCGCGTTTCTGCTTTTCTGTCTTCATCTTCCCCTTGCTGATTTGCTGCTTTATCCAGTTTTAGCAATTGGTGGTTCACATCTTCCATCTGTTTTAATAAATCACTGCTAAAGCCTTTCATCAAAAGCTCCTGCTCTAGCTTATCCAAGCTTTTATTTAATTCACCAGATTGTTCATCCAAACCAAGTTGTTCAATTCTGTCTTCCAGCTCATCTCTAAGCATTTGTTGCTGCTTGTATATCTCATAAATTTCTCCGCTCATATCTTCCTGCTGGCCTCTGCTTCCTTTTTTATCACCGCCTTGTTGTTTACCTTTATCACCATCAGCTCCATTGTCTTTTCCCTGCTCACTATTTTTTCCTTCTTCTCCCTCTCCTTTTTCACCTTCTTGAGGTTGTTTTCCTTCCTGGCCTTTACCTTCACCCTTTCCCTTTTCCATCTGCTTTTTCAATTCTTTATGGGATTTAATAATGTCAGATAGTTGCTCTCCTGGTTTTCCACTTCCAGGTTTTGGCTGTCCAGCTCCTTGCATTTGATTTTGCATCTGGTCCAATGCCTTATCGAGCATATTGGAAAGTTCATTGGCATACATCATGGTGTACTGCTGGTTGCTGGTACCTAGTCGCACTTCATTCTCTGCCAGTCGTTCCAGTGATTTTTCTATATTGAAATTAATATCAGTAATTTTATTATTCACAGATTCCTGAATCATGGGAGTTCGCATGGCCAAAGCATATAAACTATCGTCTACATGTTTAAAATTCTCCCTCAAATCTGCTTGCCTTCTCAATTTAGAAGCATAAGCCGGATTAGAATTGGAAATCCCTTTAAATTCGTACATCAGGGTTTCCTGTTCCTGAGAAAAGACAATCAGGTTATTCAAGATTTGTCTTAACATGTCGGCATCTTCTGAGGCTTGCTCCATACTGGAGGACATCATCGAGCTTTTCATACGTTTGGCCAAAGACTTCATCTGTTCAGCTGCCTTTTGTTGTTTTTGCTGTCCCGCCTTTTTGCTTTTTTGTTGTTCTTCTGCGCTGGTGTCTTCGGCTTCAGAAGAGTCTAAATCTTCTTTGGCTTGTTCCTGTTCCTTATCAATTTCGTCTGTCAATTCATCATCTTGACCCAACTCCATCGGCGCTTTCAGTTCCTTATTTTTTTCTTCAAGCTCCTCTAACTCCTCTTTTAAGTCATCGAATTCTTCATTTAATTCTTCCTGAGCTTGAGCTGAATTGTCTTCAGATTCAGCTAAATCCTCTTGTTTTTTAGCCAATTGATCGATTTCTTCTGCTAATTTTTGCGCTTTTTTCTCAACATAAAATCGCTTGGTCAATTCTAAAAGCTGTTCGAGATTTTTCTCTTGCTTTTTAGTGGATTTCTCGTAATCCTCAAGCTTATCATTGAGATCTTCCTGATCGATTTTATCTTTTAATTCCTCTAATTCATCCAGCAGTTTTTGATTTTTTTCAATCTGCTTTTGGTTTTTTTCCAGTCGTTCTTCCAGATTTTTTTTAGCGTCATCTTTCTCCTCAGCATCCAGTTTTTTAAAATCTTCTTTTAAGCGTTCGCTATAATTCTTCATCATTTGCATCTGTTGCTTCTGGCGTTGGATGAAATTATCGAGCTTTTGCCTTTCGGTATAATTGAGGCTTTTCTCTTGTTTTTGTTTATTTTGAAGTGCCTTGATGGCCTTAGAACTCTCCTGCCGCTTCTTTAACTCGTCTGAAAGTTTTTCTACAGAATTATTCTGACGCTTAAGATTTTCTGAGGTTTCTTCCAGTTCTGTTTTCTTACGAAAGGAGAAGGTTTTAGATCGGGTAGATTTTTGTCCATTCACCTGGTCATTGTCATAGACTTCAAAATAATACATATAAGCTTTCCCAGGACTCAATTCGAGCTCATCATTAGGAAAAGCATACGAGAATTCTGTATAATTAGCTTCAGCTAAGGGTAGGTTGATAATAGTCTTATCTAACTCATTATCAACATTATAGTACACTAAAATCAACTTTGATAAGCCGTAATCATCGGTCAATTTTCCAAAGAAATAAGACTGAGATGCCAATAAACTATCATTTTTCTTTTCCAGCTTCAACTTTGGTGCTTCATCTTTGATGACACTTATAGAATACTTTAAACTATCGTAGTTTTGGAAGTTTGCATTTGAGGTTGCAATCGCGTAGTTTTTGCTGGTCTTCTGAACTTGTTTCAAACTAAATACTGAATTCTTCTTCTCAAAACGAAGACTGTCCGATGTATTGATAAGCATAACTTCTTCTGTGGTTTCAGTAGAAATGTTCCATTGAATTGTTGTGCCTTCCGGAACGGTTACATTACCTGTACCTGAAACCGACTTATTTTTTTGATTGGTATAGGCGGGATAAAACAGATTCATCTCCATGTCTGTTATAACGGGAACTTCCAGGGCATTGAGCTGATAGCTTTTGGAAGTGACTTCATTGGCGGTGAAACGAAAGTCCTGAGTTGCCTGCACGGAGTTAAAGGTGTAGGTATAAATCCCCTGGTTTTCAATTAATCTGAGTGACTTCCCTCCCAGTTCTATGAACACATCTTCTGGTTGTACCTCGCCAATGGTTTGCACCTTAAGTTGAAATGATTTTCCTTTTTTAGCATCGAGATGTTTATTCAGAAGAGAAAACTGAAAAGGTGCTGGAGCTTCATATTCTGTGCTGTAGTTGACGATGCGCTTGTAGCTATAAGAAAAAGATTCGCCAAAACCCGAAATCCAGATCGCCAGTAGAATGAAAACGGGGATAACCAAAAATCGCAAATACTTAAAATTCTCTTTAAAATCAATAGCCGTCTGGAAAGGAATTGGCTTTAGCGCTTTGGATTTTTGTTCAATACTGGCCAAAATAAGCTCATCTTTGGCGCCCTGGGCTTTGAGCTGTAAAATGTTTTTCAGTTTATCATTCACTTCTGGAAAGTGCGCACCTATTTGGGAAGAAGCTTCTGTAAAATCAATTCCTTTGGATAGCTTGAGCAATTGGCCTAGAGGTATCAAGATCCATTTAAAAAGAAAAATAAGTTCTATAGAGATCAAGCTCCAGAACAAAATGGTCCTGACACTGGAATCGAACCATAGAAAAAATTCCAATGTTGCTCCAAAAATCAAAAGCAGTAAAGTCACTACAGCAAAAAGCAAAAAGCCCTTTATCATCAGGTTGATGTAGAACTTTTTGATAAAACCTTCCAGTTTTTGTTCTATGATTTTATAATTCTGCATAGGTCTACTCTCTATTCCTTATAGGACCTGCTAAGTTACCAATTAACTGGTTTAGTGCTAAAGACTTGTCTAGTTTTAACGCTATAAAAGGAATCATGTAGCTATAACCTCTAGTGTTAGTTTGCATATAATAGTCAAATTAGCTATATTTAATCAAATCTTAAATTTCCTGATGAGTACTCGATTCAAAAGAAGATTGCTTTTTATACTCCCTAGTTTGGGATTATTTTTTATTGATAATATCTTGGGTCTAAGCTATCTTATTTTAATCAATATCATTCTCGCAGTCATAGAATATCGAGAAAAGCAGGTAGAAAAAGGTAAATAACCCCCAAAATTAAATTCAATATTGATTTTTATTGTAAAGTTTTACAATATCCAATACTGAAAGGGCTTCTCTCGATAAGATGCGCTTAGCAAGTTTTGGGTCATCTTTTAGATAATTGGCAACAGCCTTTCTTCTCAGGCCTAAAAGACCCTGAGTCACACGAACTAGCTCCGGGTTATTCTTCATTTGAAAGAAGGGAATTTGTCGATAATATCCTGAATCAGGATCTCTCCACTCTGACTCATAGTAAGTCAGTTTTCCTTGAAGAACGACTTTTAAAAACACCTCTTCCCCCTGGCCTTTTCTGGACATGTAAGTCATCTTGAAGGCTTCAAAGCGCTCCTCTATCCACTTGCTCTCAAAGCGATGAGGTCCTTTTTTGTAAGCTAAAAGGTCTGAGGGTGCAAATCGCTTCGTGAACCAACGCCCTTTAGTTTTAAATTTAATCTTTTTAAAGAGCTTTCCTAAAGGTTCTTCAGTTCTGTCTCTTATTTGACCAAAAAGGGTATCACCTTCCTTTAAAACCACAAACCCGTCTTCATAAGCTGTAGTTTGAGCAGGTACAATTTCAGAAGTAAAAAAGAAAATAATCATAAATAACAGCTCCTTCTTCGTTACAAACGTCAGTGGGATGAAATGTAAATATCTTATCATAAACATAAAGTGATTGAGGTTATAGAAAAATAAATATAGGTGTTTATCCAACAAAAAAGCCTTCCAGAGTTTGAAAGGCTTTTTGACCATATCAATTATAGAGAAATGCTTAAAACAAAATGTTGATCCCGAAAAATAAACTTGAGGTACTTAGGTTGAGTCCAAATGAATTATTTTCGTTAACGTTTAGATCATCTTCATTTTTAAAACTTTCGTAGCCTAATGCTCCAAAATTAGCCTGTAAGAAGATTTGATCTGAAACGAAGTAATTAATACCAGGTCGGAATCCTATAAAAAAAGAATTCGAATCTGATTCACTTGTATTTGAATTACTTTCAGAGGTTGAATTTCCAAATGAATACCTTGCTTCTCCCTTAATGCTCAAAGCAAAATCTGCATTGAGGGGGAAGAATTTTTCAATATAGGGGCTGAATCCAATTGAATTTGATTCAGAAGTTCGATCATCTGTCACTTGATTAAACTCTGATTTGGAGTAACTGTACGAAACTCCTAAACCAACTAGCAAATTATCAGCCACAGCATAGCCTAGTTCTGGACTGATGCTGAAGTTAAAATTTTCAGAAGAACTATTTTCAAAATCACTACTGTCAGTATCTCTTTGACTGCTATTGATTGAAAAGCTGCCTTCAAGATTCCACTGTCCTTTCTGGATTGTAAAATTGTCTTGATCGTCTTGGGCAAAGCCAAAGCTTGCCACTAGTAAACACATAAACGTACATAGTTTTTTCATAAATATTGAATTTTAGTTAGTATTGATCCAACCAAAACAATAGGCGTGCCAAAAGTTAATTTTTCGTTCAGTATTATAAAACCAAGATCTGAAATCAAATAAATATGATTTCGCTAGAGTGTGTAAAATTGCTTATTCAGGCTTTTTAATACATCTGGTATAAATACTATTGATCTTTAAAAAACAGAACAACTGTAAAATAGAGTTTCAAATTTCTAGAGATGTACCTATAGCAGCTTATCAATGCTGTCTTTAAATGCTGTAGGATTATCCACGTATATGGTTAATTTCTTATAAGTCTTTTTTGCCCCGTAAAGTCCAAGCAGCTCGTTTTCTTTTTTTAAACTAAGGATAAGGTTATGGCTTTCGAGTTCTCCAAGAATCGACAGCTTGCGGGTAATGTCATTTAATTCGATATCCCTGCTCGAGATGTCAATAGAAGCGATGTTATCGAGGTCGATAGTCGTTTCACTCATGATGCCATAACGTAAACAAAGTTTATCGCCTTCGATGGATATAGGTCGCTTCAGCATGGATTTTAAGAATCCTAAAATTTGAATGCCTGAATAAATACTTAAACAGGTCAATATCCAGGCCGCTACCTCGCTCCACCTGTAGAGCAAAATATGCAAGACTAGGGTTTCAATGGCTATCAAAAATATAAAAGCTATGAGTAAAGCAGGAGTACCGCTATCTTTATGATAGGAAAATTCATTTTCCTTAAGGTCTCGCCTTTTCCAGGTGATGAAGCCATAGTAAATCACCGAAATTTCCATGACTACTGGCATGACTGCAGCTTTAGGAAGCATTTCGCTACAAGTCGTTTTGAGGGTGGTAAAGAAATCGAGAGATTCAGTTGAATTGGATTTAAACTGCCTGACGGCCTTTCTCACTTTAAAAATGATAAAGGTAAGTGCCGAGAGTTCAATAACAGGTAATGCCCAGGTTTTAAAGAGATCTAGATACATCTGGTTTTCCTCAGGTAAAACATAAGACCCGATGAGAACGCCAAGAATCATAACTGGCAAAACGGTCGTCTTCGGAATTTTAGAAGTTCGGATGAGCAGAAAATACACCAGCGGGATCGTGAGTACCAAATCGACGGTAAGGGCAAAACTAAGACCAGGATGCCCATTTAATAAGGGTGACCTCATTAAAACAAAGGCTATAGCCAGAAGTCCCAAAGGGATGCCAAATCGGATTAGGTTAGCGTTGATTGTTAAGGTAGTATTCATCAGGTTTATTTTAAATCAGTCGTATAGATGTCGATGCTTTGTTTATTTTCGGGTGGGGTTTTAAGGCGTACTTTTATGCTGCTGTAGATCCACACGTTTTTCGATTTATGAGCTTCAAGATCCATGGTAGCTTTTTCCTTGGCGCCAGTGATTCTCACCGATGATTTTACACTTTGATTATTGTTGGTATACTGGACTTCGCCCTCCAAAATGGCAAGCTTATCCAGAGGTTGTAGTTCACCGAGCACCTCAGCCACTTTGGAATTGGACTTGACTTTTTTTAGTGCCTGATCATACAGTTCGGTATCTGCATAAGCCTGAACCAAGTCTGTACTGATTTTGCTCATTCCGGAAGAGAAGTAAGCAATGATTAAAACCATTAGAAGTCCTGCTACAGGAAGTACCCACTTCCAATGGATGCTCCACCAGCTGTGGTGATGAGTGGTATTATTGCTCATAGTGATAGCAAAATAAAGGGCCTAAACCTTTTGAAATGACCTACTAAAGATACGCAAACTTTGGGCTAAGTCCGTCTTTTGAAACTGTTATTTATTGAGCCTGGTAGGGTTTAGCCTTTACTTCTGTGATTGCTAAACTTCGAATTAGAATATTCTATCAGGATACGGGAAAGTTAATGCACTACTTAATTTAAGCAATAGTTTATTTGATCAGTGGAATTATTTTTGGATATAAAGTCCTTGTTTTTCCTTTTGTTATAAATACTGAAGAAACTATGGGTAGTAAAATGTTCACCATGTAAAGTCCTATGAACATGTAGAAGAAGATGAGATGATTAGCGTAATGCATGATTTTAAATATAGCATACAGAATTATTGAAGAATAGGCAAAAACGGACCATAGGATTTGGAAGTTCAATACGTGTGCTCCAATTTCTTTAAGTCCGATTATTTTATCTTTTTTAGTCATGTATAGAATCAATGGAATAATTATGTTTCCGACTGGTATGACTAAAAATGTAAGGACAGAAAGGTGGAAAAGGGAGAGATACGACTTGTCTATTTGTTTTCCATAATCTAAAATATCTTCTGGAGTTAATTCTAGAATTTCACAGATCAAATTCAGGGTAGTTGCGCGGGGCTCATTTTCGTTATTCTCAATTCTTTGAATGGTCCTTAAATTTACACCAGCTGACTCTGCTAATTCTTCCTGTGAAAGACCTTTAAGTTTTCTTAGCTCTCTGATTTTACTTCCTACATTTTTCATCGTTAGTTCTGTTTATTACTCACTACGAAGTTACTCATGAAACTACCGATTCGATAGCGGTTTTTTTATGACAATTAAACGACATTTATGCCACTTGCTGCATAGTTATACTTGTGGCATTTAAGTTAATCGATTTTCAGATCGTTTTTTCAAAATCAGTGCTCAAAAGATTCTAGAATTTGATATTTAAAGCCTTTAGGCTAGATTTATAGGTTGAAGCATATTTCAACAGTAACTCTATCAATTCTAACCTTCTTTTTTGGTTGAGGTAGCTGTAGCTTAAAGCTTTGGACTCCAAATAATCTATAAACAAAGCATGATACCTCGCTGGTAACTTCAGTTCTTTCATTAAAAAGGCTGTATTCAAGAGTTTATCGTTATTGAAGAGTAAACGCCAATCCTGAGCATTCAAATATCTTTCTCTGGTGGAGGGCTGCTTAGCTTTTTTGTCTTTTTTAAAAAGTCTCATTAACCCCGAAATCAGATAGCCAATATTTCCTTTGGAAGGTTCGTAGAGGGTGGGATTGTTATCAATATCCTTCTGGATGCTTTCATTCAAATTACTACTCAAGGTCTTGGCATCCGTCTTGTAGCTATAGACCATGACTTCCTCGAGAGCTTCTGGCTCAAGTTCTATCACCACATCATTTTCTAACTGATTTGACTTTACTTTAAAAGCGTAGGGTTTATAAGCTATTGATTTTAAAACTATAGAGTCACCCGGCCTAGCCTGGATTGTAAAGTATCCCTCTGCATTTGAATTGGAATAAAGGTTTTGAGTTGAATTGAATAAAGGAAAATCAGGCAGTCTCCCATTCGAGTCATAGAGGTATCCCGAAACCTCCTGACCATACGCATAGCTTGAAATTAAAATCAGGAGATAAAGTAGTTTGTTCATTAAGGAGATGCTTTAAAAATTGTCAACCTTATGATGTCGAAAACTATTCGAAAGTAGAGTTGTGATGATAGGGCTATTGAGGATCTTTTTCATTAGAAATCAGTTTTATATTATTGCCAACGGTATAGTATAAGAATAGTAGCGGATTTTAACGCACTAACTTCTCGGTTATACACTGACCATTATTATATTAATTACTTTTGTTTTAGCGATTAAACCGCTATTGTTTTTATACATTGTTGGCAACTGGCTTTATTCCGATTTACATGTAAATTTTATTTTCAAATCCCTTATAAATTCAAAATCGTCAATCCACTTAACATTCATATTATCGCAAACGTGAGGGATTTTAATTTTGGTTTGTTTCTTAAAATAGTCTTTCGTTTCCTTTGTAACGACAATTGCATTTTCTTTAATTGCGTGGGCAATTACCCAAGGGTCAGCTTTTGAGTGAATTCCGTTACTTGAAACTAAATATTTATGATTTGAATTAGATGCATATATCTCTTTTAAACAATTTGTTACTTCTCCGTCAATTTTTCTAATCGGAATATCACTGTTTTTTAGCCATACAAATAAATTGTCCTCGCCTTTCTCTATTTCTTCATAAACTAATTCAGGAATAAAAATCATGCCCTTTTTTCCTAAATCGTTTAAAACCTCCCAATAAGAAGGACAAATTTGTGGAGAATAATATTTTTGCCAAGCTTGAATAAGAATATTGGCGTCAATACAGTAAACTACTTTTTCATCTTCGAACATCAGGCTAGTAGTTTTTCAAATTTTTGGAACTTATTAATCTGCGTGTTAAGAAGATTACTTGCAATTGATGGTGACAACGAACCGTTATTAAAAGAATCCATTACAATTCTCGTGAATAATTTGCTGTTTTTATTTAAGCGTAGAAGGTAAGCATCTGGACCACCTTTTCTTTCTCTTTGTTTTTCCTTTTTTATCTTTTCTCTTTCCAAGAACTTCTCAAATTCATCTTGAGCATCTTGTTTTATATTTTTATATTTTGATTGGGAAATTAAATTTAAGTTTAAAGCACGAACTAATAACGCGAAAGAACTTATGCCTAGTTCTTTTGCTTGTTTAAAAATTAAGTCATTTGAATCGAATGTATCTGCTCCCAATTGCGTAATTAATTCCGTTGGCATTAGAGCATTGGCGGCAACTTGGTTACAAAACAATTCTACTGGATGAAATTTTGATTTTGGTTTATCAGTAAAATCAATATCTATTTCATTTGAGATACCCGATTTAGCTATCCAAATATGTGCTAATTCGTGGACTAATGTAAAGAGTTGTGGTGCATTCCAATTTTTTGAATTAACAAATATAAAAGGGGCGAATTTGTCAGCAATCGCAAAACCTTGAATTAAGTCTCTATCTAATACTAAATGTGAATGCAAATAGCTAGCACGGGATATAAATACCCCCGCAGTTTCTGCTTTATCTACCCATTCGTTTATTGGTATTTTTCGATAATTACTTGGACTAATTTTTAAGGTATCCAATATATCTCTAGCAACAATTTCTGGATTATCATTGATAGAATATTTGCCAACAAAAGGAAGCTTGTCTTCGCCAATTTCTTCGTATAATTCACTTATCCAATTCTGTTTTTCTTGAACATCACGAATTATAAATAATGATGCTGTATCTAACTTCTGCGAATCATCTCTTCGATAATCTTGTAATGGTTGAAAATCTTTTGGTATTTCTGGTAAAAAGAAAAGTGAAAATGGTCTTCTAAAACTTTTTGCCAAGATTTGAGCTTGTCTAATTGTTGGAAAATCATTTCCGTCCTCCCAAGTCAGATATCTTTCAGGCGATACAGTAACCTTTTTGGCAGCATCTTCCACAGAGATATTAGCGGACTCTCTTGCCCACTTTAAAATCTCGGATGTTATAAATGCTTTATCAGCCATTAGTTTTTGTACAAATGTAAAATTTCAATTCAGATGTCGATTCCACAAGCGAGCTAAAAATTCCGTTGAGATTTTTATTCTGCATTTGAGTGAGAATTCAGATTTTTATTTTTCCAATAATTAATGTAAAGCTTTCCTGTTGCTATTGTTGAACCTATCATTAAAAAGTAAATCATAGCATACTTTTTTTGAAAAAAACTTTCAGTAAATAAATCAGTGGAGCTTAATGTTAATAATAATATTCCTACAAACCACACTAAAGTAAATAAAATCAAATTCTTTATCGATGGGTTTTTTATGAAATTTCTTCTAGCTGTTTCCATTTTTTATTTTCTGTTTTAGAATTCCAATTTCGCAAATTTGCTAATGCATTAAAGCTAACGTTTGTGGCTATGGTTTCGTTGCGGATAAATCCGCGAGGATTTTCCGCCAAGAACCAAAGTTAGCAAATACGCAGTAATTTCCGAGAGGAAATTCCGCCGCAATGAACTATAGCCGGTGTTACCTACAGTATTTTTAATTCAATTGCGTATATATTAAATCCAAGAATAATTTCCGATACATTATTTTTTGAAATTTATCTTCTGGAATTTTATTCAACACGTCAATTAAATATTCACTATCTGTTTTCAAATTTCCATAAGCTTCATATTTGTTAAAAGCCAAACAAAAATCATATTGCCAACTTGTTTTGTACAAAATATTTAGTTGTTCAAATAGGAAACCATAGCAAGATAAATGAGAATTAATCGGGAATAGTAAATCAGGGTCAAATTCTAAATCCGATTTAAGTTTCTCGAAAAATTCAGGTTTTATTTCATTCCGACTTACTTTTTTTAATAACTCCGCATATCCGTCCTTACTTATTTCAGTCAGATATTTTTCTTGGATGAATGAATTTTCTAATAAGCTATGTATATTCTGTTTGTAAATCAGTTTTCCCTTACTCGGTCCAACTTCAGTTATGAGTCGATTGTATTTGATTTCAGAGCATAATTCAAACTTTTCGTCCGCAATTAGGTCAGTCGTATTTTTAGTTGAACCACAAGCTGTGATTAAAGTCAGAATTATTATTTGAAGAAGTTTTTTCAATATTGTAGGTAACTAGTATATATCCTCAAAGATATATAACTTTTTAGAATAAAATCTACCGTAGGATCTCCACCTCCTAGGGTTATTCTTCTGTAGGCTTAAAACTTAGTCTCGCCTTTGCGGTTCCCTGATCGGTGGTGTCCAGGTACAATTCGTAGCCATTGGGTAATCTTAAGGTTTGGGAAGTTCCATAAGCTATGATTTGTGTGCTAGGGTTCTTTTGTCCCTTTTGCTGAATTCTGGCTACGAAGTCTATTTTCCCAATATTTTCGATAAGGACCAGGCAATCCTGGCCCTCATAAGGGTTGTTGGCAGCATCCTGCCCCGGTCCTTTCCCCGTGATGGCCATGCTCTGTGAGGGCTTAAGCTCAAACTCGACCTGTGCCGAGACTTTAGAATTAGCCAATATACTTATAAAAAAGCATAAGGTGGAAAAAGCAAAATGATTGGGGAGACTTCATGTCTATACTAGTTTGAGGATCAGAGTATCATAACTTCAATTTGATAAATATAGACAATTAATTGCTGGGGTGAATACTCAAACTTGCAACGACCTTCCTCAGGATTTCCTTAGCGATGAACATCAATAAATTTTATCTTTGCCCAAAAAGAGACCATGGATCAGAATATAAGAGTGAGATTTGCCCCAAGTCCTACCGGACCATTACACATAGGTGGCGTAAGAACGGCTTTATATAATTACCTGTTTGCCAAAAAACACGGCGGTGATTTTTTACTAAGGATTGAAGATACCGACCAAACCCGATATGTAGAAGGCGCCGAGGCTTACATCAAAGAAAGTCTGGACTGGTGCGGGATCTCTTACGATGAAGGTCCAGAACACCCAGGCGACTGTGGCCCTTACCGCCAAAGTGAACGCAAGGACTTATATGCAGAGTACGTCGACCAGCTGATTGGCAATGGCCGCGCCTACTACGCTTTTGATACCGCAGAAGAATTGGATGCTAAACGTCAAGAAGCGGAGCAGAATGGCACCAAATTTAGCTATGGTCCAAAAAATAGAGACGACCTTAATAATTCTTTGCACTTGTCTGCTGAAGAACTCAAGGCTAGACTGCAAAATGAAGAAGCTTATGTGATTCGCTTTAAAACCGAGGCCCACAAAACGCTCGAACTTTACGATGAAATACGAGGGTATATCGAAGTGGATACCGAGGTTTTAGATGATAAAATTTTATTTAAAAGCGATGGTATGCCGACTTACCATTTGGCTAATATTGTGGATGACCACCTGATGAAAATCACCCATGTGATTCGCGGTGAAGAATGGTTACCATCACTCCCGCTACATGTGTCCTTATACGAGGCTTTTGGCTGGGAGGCGCCAAAATTTGCGCACTTACCCTTGATTTTAAAACCAAGTGGGAAAGGGAAATTGAGTAAGCGTGATGGCGATCAGCTAGGCTTTCCTGTATTTCCTATAGAATGGAAAGATCCTAAAACAGATGATGTTTCAGCTGGCTACCGTGAAGAAGGCTACTTCCCTGAAACACTAATTAACATGCTGGCGCTTTTGGGCTGGAACGATGGCACCGATCAGGAGTTTTTTAGTCTTGAAGAAATGGTAGAGAAATTTGAACTAAGCCGTGTTCATAAGTCGGGAGCTAAATTTGATCCTGAAAAAACGGAGTGGTTTCAGCACCATTACCTACAGGAGCAACCTGTAGAGAAACTAGTGAATCAATTTCTTCCTATCCTGGCCGACAAGGATGTCTATCCAGATACAGCCTATGCCAAAGAAGTAGTTAATACCATTAAAGAACGCGCTACGTTTGTGTCTGATTTTTGGGAGTTGTCTTTCTTCTACTTTGAGGCACCAGATGAATTTGATGCCAAATCGGCTAAAAAAGCCTGGAAAAAAGATTCTCAGGAATGGATGCGCGCCCTCATCGGTAAACTGGAAAGCCTCGAAGATTTTTCCAGAGATAATGTTCAGACAGAAGTAAAGCAGTGGATTCAAACCCAGGACCTGGGCTTTGGAAAAATCATGCAGCCACTTCGACTATCTTTAGTTGGGGCTATGCGCGGCCCTGATGTATTTCACATTGCCGCTAGCATCGGTAAAGCAGAAACGATTTCCAGACTGAAATTTGCTATTGAAGAGTTGTCGTAAATTTTTAGCTTGAAGGAGCCATAATTACTTACAGATTTAGACTATTTTTATAGGAAATTAAAAATCTAATTATGGATACATTCGTAAGTATTTTTATAGTGGTGATTGTGTTTTTCATCATTATAAGCGGCATCTTCACCGTAAAGCAACAAACTGCAGCTATCGTAGAACGCTTTGGTAAGTTTTTGAGTATTAGAAATTCTGGCTTGCATTTTAAAATTCCGCTGGTCGATAAAATTGCCGGTAAAATCAATTTAAAAATTCAGCAGCTGGATGTGATCATCGAGACCAAGACCAAGGATGATGTGTTTGTTCAGCTTAAAGTCTCGGTACAGTATCAGGTGACCCGAGCAAAAATTTATGATGCGTTTTACAAGCTGGAAAGTCCAAGCGCACAGATCACCTCCTACGTGTTTGATGTGGTTCGAGCCGAAGTTCCAAAAATGAAACTGGACGATGTCTTCGAGCGTAAAGATGATATCGCCAATGCGGTAAAGCTTGAACTGAACGATGCCATGCTGGACTATGGATATGACATCATAAGAACGCTTGTTACGGACATCGATCCTGATGAGAAGGTCAAAGACTCTATGAACAGAATAAACGCCTCAGAACGCGAAAAAGTAGCGGCAGAGTTTGAAGGTGAAGCCGAGCGTATCAAGATTGTAGCTGTTGCTCGTGCAGAAGCAGAAAGTAAGCGTCTACAAGGGCAAGGTATTGCCGATCAACGTCGGGAAATTGCCAGAGGTTTGGAAGAAAGTGTAGAAGTGCTCAATAATGTGGGGATCAACTCTCAGGAAGCTTCAGCTTTAATTGTGGTGACTCAGCATTACGATACACTGCAGTCGGTAGGTAGTCAAACCAATTCTAATTTGATTTTACTGCCAAATTCTCCTGAAGCTGGAAGTAATATGCTGAATGATATGATCGCTTCATTTACAGCCTCCAGCCAGATTGGTGAAGAGATGAAAAAACAAAATGAACGCAAAGCGAATTCAGAAGAAGACAAATAAACCAGAAAAACGTTTATTACCTAAAAAGGGCTTGCCGTTGAGATGGCAAGCCCTTTTTATTGAGATATTTTAAAAGAATTAGAGTCCGAACTTTCTTAGGATCTGACTTCCAATTCTGGCGTAAATCGCTTTTTGACCGATATAGGAAATGAACTCAGCCGCAATATTTGTAAAGGTTAAGGACCTTTTGATATAAGCTAGATCGATATTCGCTTTTTGTTTGCTGATATCGGTTTCAAGCTTTAAAACTTTTAGATCACGGTTAATTTCTTTAATGGAGGAATACTTTTTCATCGGTCCAGATTTTCACTTTTTTCGAGTTCTTCTTTCAATTCAGATTCCAGATCTTTTTCAGAATTCAAGATCTTATGTAAAAACGACAGTACAGGCCTTTCGAGAATGCTTTTGCCAAACAAACTTATGATTAGGAAGAGAAAAATGTAAACTCCTCCAACCACAAAAAAGCCATAAGCTACAGAGCCGAGCTCGTTGCCGATTAAAAAGGCTAGCCCAAGAGACACGAAAAATAAAATAAGAATAAGTATGCCTACTTTTAAAATAAAATGACCTCCTGAGACTAGACTTAAAGCCAGTTTCTTAAAGAGGTCAAGTTTATAATATTCTATAGAGTTAATTAAGACGTCTTTCCCGTCTTTGGATAAGTTCTCAAAATGATCGCTTAGTTTACTACTCATTTAGAAGACGTCTAATTATTTCTTTTTCAATTCCTTTTGAAGCTCAGCATTCTTTTTTCTTAGCTCTCCGAGTTCTCCTTCAAGTTTATTCAGCATATCATCTGCTTTATTATTCACTGTTGAAAAGGTTTGTTCTAACTTTTCTTCAATGGTTTTTTTAGCATCTGCTGCAAAAGAATTCAATTGAGTGGAAGTTTCTTTGTACTTCTTATTCAAATTATCCTGTAGATGATCTGCTTCATCTCTTAACTGCTTTCTGGTTTTTTCACCGCTTTGTGGAGCATAAAGTAAACCTAGCCCAACGCCAACAGCAGTTCCAGTTAAAAGTGCTAAAATTGTATTTCCAGTGTGATTTGCCATAGTGTTTATTATTTATTGGTTTTTCACAAATTTAGAATTAATTGAGAGGTTTCGCTGTTAAAGCACGGTTAATATAAAACTCAATAGCCATTTTAGCAAAAAAAGCTGAATACTATTCAACAGTTTAAGAATCTAGCCAGGTTTTAAAATCAATGTCCTTTTGAATGATAGATTTAACTTCTGAAATAGGAACTCGCTTTTGCTCCATTGTATCTCTATGGCGTATGGTTACACAATGATCCTCTATGGTGTCATGATCTACCGTGATACAGAAGGGAGTTCCGGCTGCATCCTGTCTTCTGTAACGTCTGCCCACGGCGTCCTTCTCATCGTATATGACATTGAAATCCCATTGGAGATCTTTAAGGAGCTTCTGAGCGATTTCTGGTAAACCGTCTTTTTTAATAAGCGGAAACACAGCTGCTTTTACAGGAGCCAGAACCGATGGAATCTTTAAAACCGTTCTGCTGCTGCCATCTTCCAGCGTTTCTTCTTTCAACGCACTGGAAAATACGGCCAAAAACATACGGTCGAGTCCGATGGAAGTTTCAATGACATAAGGCACATAATTTTTGCCCAATTCCGGATCGTAAAACTGCAACTTCTTACCAGAAAGGTTTTCGTGAGCTTTCAGATCAAAGTCAGTTCTGGAATGGATGCCTTCCAGTTCTTTGAATCCAAAAGGGAAATTGAATTCGATATCTGTAGCAGCATTGGCATAATGCGCCATTTTCTCATGATCGTGAAATCTGTAATTTTCCTCTCCAAGACCTAGAGACTGGTGCCATTTGGTTCTGATTTCTTTCCAGCGTTCAAACCATTTAAGCTCCTCTCCGGGACGCACAAAATATTGCATTTCCATCTGCTCAAACTCACGCTGTCTAAAGATAAACTGACGGGCTACAATTTCATTTCTGAAGGCTTTTCCGATTTGGGCAATTCCAAAAGGAATCTTCATTCGGCCGGTTTTTTGCACGTTGGAAAAATTGACAAAAATCCCCTGAGCTGTTTCAGGTCTTAGGTATAAATCTGAAGCCGATTCTGCAGAAGCGCCCAGCTTGGTTCCAAACATAAGGTTGAATTGCTTGACGTTGGTCCAGTTCCTGGAACCACTCACCGGACAGGCAATTTCCAGCTCTTCAATAAGTGATTTAACATCCTCTAAATCTTCCTCTGTAAGCGACTTGGCTAATCGGGAAAGAATCTCTTTAGATTGAGTTCTGTACTTCACCACTCTGGGATGAGTGCTTACGAATTGTTCTTCATCAAAATCATCTCCAAAGCGTTTTTTGGCCTTATTGATTTCTTTTTGCGCTTTTTGTTCCAGCTTTTCGACATAGTCTTCTACCAGCACATCTGCTCTGTAGCGCTTTTTAGAATCTTTATTGTCGATCATAGGATCGTTGAAAGCATCTACGTGCCCAGAGGCTTTCCAGGTTTTAGGATGCATTAAGATAGCAGCATCCAGACCTACGATTTCTTCATGAAGCTGAACCATGCTTTTCCACCAATAAGCTTTGATGTTGTTTTTGAGTTCCACTCCATTTTGTCCGTAATCGTACACAGCGCTTAATCCGTCATAGATTTCACTGGATGAAAAAATATACCCGTACTCTTTAGCGTGGGATATTACCTGCTTAAATTTATCTTGTTCTTTTGCCATGCCGCAAAAGTAAAAAAACAAGGCTTGATATAGAACGATCCCTATCAAATAATTGAAAAGTAGCCATTGAACGCTTAATGTGGCAATTCTCCTAAGCCATCCAAAAACTTCTCAACTTTTTCTAATTGATTTTTTTCTTAACTTTAGGTAACCAATTTATTTTCAGATGTTTCAGGATTTTAAAAACTTCTTGTTCCCTAAACTCTGCGCCAGTTGTGATGCTGTCCTATTAAAAAATGAACCGCTGATCTGTACCTATTGCAGAAACGAACTACCGCTTTACCCCAATTTTTTTGATGGTGATCATGACCTGCATAAAATTCTATACGGTAGAGTTTTACTGGATAAGGCTGCCAGTTTATTCTATTTTGAAAAAAGGGGATTGATTCAGAATTTAATTCATGATCTCAAATATAAAGGCAACAAAGAGCTGAGCTATCACCTTGGTGAATGGCTAGGTGAACTGCTTTTGGAAGCAAACTGGAAGACGTCTATAGACGTGGTGATTCCTGTGCCGCTGCACGATAAGAGACTGCAGGAACGTGGCTACAATCAGGTAGAAGGCTTTGGAAAAGCGATTTATGAAAAACTCTCGGCGGCCTATAATGATCGCCTTCTTAAACGACGATCCTTTTCTAAAACTCAGGTCTTCAAAAACAGACTGGCCAGAACTGATGTCGTTAAAAATCACTTTTATGCGACTGATGAAAATGTTCTTTTAGGCAAACGTATTTTGCTGGTCGATGATTTGGTCACAACTGGCGCTACTCTGGAAGCCTGTTACCTGGCCTTAATCCCCACTAATTTTAAGAGCATCAGCATAGCAACTATGGCCATTACCAAATAATAAAATCTATAATTTGTTGTTTATTTGCATAACCTAATAGTTTGTTATGTACCGACATTGCTTGAAGCTCTTTTTAATTGTCATAGTCAGTCTTTTGATGTCTTCCTGCGCTCAAAGAGGACGGCCAGACGGAGGGCCCAAAGATGTTGAGCCGCCAGAGTTTATAAGTTCTACGCCAGAAAATTATTCTACCAATTATAAGCGAGATGAGATTCTGATCAATTTTGATGAATATGTCAAGCTGGATAATCCCAGACAACAGATTTTCTTTTCTCCTCCCATAGAACCCAGGCCAGCTATTTATCCCTCGAGCGTAGCAAGCCGTTACATTAGACTCTCTGTAGACAGAGATTCTCTGGATCCTAATACCACCTACACCGTTAATTTTGGAAAAAGTATAGAAGATAATAACGAAGGCAACCCCCTACCATATTTTAAATATGTCTTCTCAACCGGCGCATATGTCGATTCTCTTCAGGTGGAAGGTAACGTGTTCGATGCTTACGAGCGTATTTCAGACGAAAATATTTCTGTTTTACTCTATCCCTTGGACTCGACTTATAACGATTCTGTAGTCTACAATCAGACACCGCGTTATATATCCTTTGTGAGAGATTCTACGTCGCTTTTTAGTCTCGACAATCTCAAACCCGGGGATTATAAAATGATAGCGATCTCTGATAAAAACAACAATTATACATTTGACCCTGCTCAGGATAAAATCGGCTTTGTAGAAGATACCGTCAGCATTCCTACAGATCAACTTTATGATATACTGGTGTTTAAAGAAGAGTTGGAATTCCAAGCTTCACGACCAAAACAAATCTCTAGAAACCACTTTGAATTTGGATTTAGGGGCCGACTTAAGGACTTTAGAATTGACCTGATCACAGACACCGATGAACCTTTTGAAGCAAAATATTTTAAAGACGAGGAAACCGATACGCTGCATTACTGGTACAAGCCTTACCTGGAAAAGGATAGTTTGCTTTTTACTTTCGCTAATCAGAATACTATCGATACGCTTGAGATAAGACCGAAGCAAATTGAGCAGGATTCCTTAAAAATCTCTGAAGTTAAGACAGACAAAAATAAACTCTTGGCCGATTTTAAACTCAGAGCCAACACCCCAATCTCCAGAGTTCAAAAAGATTCTATTCGACTTATGACTAAAGACTCGATTCCTGTGGAGTTTGATCTTGAACTCGATAGCCTTTATAATCACTTGGTCTTTAAGTTTGAAAAACAAGCCTCAGAATCCTATAATATCAACCTTTTACCAGGAGCGATCACCGATTTTTTTGACGCTGCAAATGATAGTTTAAACTATAAGTACAACACAAGATCGATAGAGGACTTTGCCAACCTGCAATTAACGATCACCAATGTAGACACTTTTCCAATCATCGTAGAACTTGTCGATGAAGATGGAAAGGTAGAGTCTTCAGTCTATGAAACCGAGAACAATACCGTGAATTTCAGGTTGATCCGACCAGGAGTCTATTTCATCAGGTTGATATATGACCTTAATGGCAATGGCAGATGGGACACTGGAGACTTCTTAGAAGGAATAAAACCAGAGCCTGTGCTTTATGATTCAAGACCTGTAGAGTTTAGGCCTTATAGAGATGAAGTGCTAACGATTACTTTGTATTAAAAATGATTAACAGTTTTAACTCTTCTGATTTTGAAAAAGAAAACTTAATTGCGTTTAAGAGCTTTGATTTCTTCAGCTAAAACTGGAATATTGTTTTGAATAATACCCCACAACATTTCGGGTTCTACACTATCATAGGCATGAGAAATGATATTTCTTAGACCAATAATGTTTTTAGTAGCTGTAATTTTAAGTTTAGGGTTTATTTCAATAGATTTTCGAATAGCCTCGCCGATTATCTCTAAATCTCTTTCAACCGCTCGCTGCAATATGACGTCCTCAGAAAAATTTTTGAAATCATTTTGAGTTTTTCTTTTAATAGATTCGATTTCTTGAATAACACTTTCGATGTCTAAAATGTATTTAAGAAGTCTAGGCTGTATATAAACTAACTTTTGATCGGTCAATTTCCTGCTTGAGTACAGAATTCTTAATAGATTTGGTAGATAAAAGGTCTACTTTCCTATTCAGAATATCTTGAAGCTTCTCGTGTAGAGAAAAGTAATTATCAGCATAATCTAATACATCAATATCACTTGAAAACTCAACAAGAAAGTCGATATCGCTATCTTTATGCATAGTATTATTCGCAGCAGAACCAAAAAGAGATAAAGCTCCTACATGATGCTGTTTGCAAACATCTATGATTTCATCAAGCTTTTTTTGAATTAATACATTCATAATCTCAAATATATACTAAAATTATAATACTTATTGAGTCTTATATACGTGATTACTGCTTTAAAGTAAAAGCATCTCTATCCCTCAAGAAGCCCAATTGATTTCTTAGTTCGTAGAGGGAAGCTTTATCCAAAGCGATGGTCTCTATAGCTTCTTCTTCTGGGTGATGCTGGCTCAAACGCTTGCCCAGTGCATCATAGGCGGAAGAGTGCCCAACATAAGGAAAATCGTTTCCATCTATCCCAATAATATTAAGACCAATACAGTAACTCATGTTTTCTACCGCTCTGGCTTGTAGTAAAATATCCCAGGCCGCCACGCGTTTTTTAGGCCAATTGGCCACATAAATCAGTGCATCGTAATCCTCTTTGTTTCTCGACCACACCGGAAATCTAAGATCGTAACACACTTGTAAACATAACTTCCAGCCCTTATACTCCACGATACAGCGTTCCAGGCCAGGGTCATAAATCTTGTGTTCTCCAGCCAGGGTAAAAAGGTGCTTTTTATCATAGGTATCAAAATCACCGTCTGGTTGTACAAAAAACATCCGGTTGTAAAATTTACCCTGGTCTTTAACCATAGCGCTTCCTGTAAGGGCTACACCAAAAGCTTTGGCTTGCTGTTGCATCCAGTTCAGGACCACTTCAGCCTTTTCGGCCTTGGCTTCAGCGTTCATTGAAAAGCCGGTGGTGAACATTTCTGGTAAGATGATTATATCTGTTTCTGAAGGACACTCAGCCAATTTCTTTTCAAAATGTTCCTTGTTGGCTTTTGGATCTTCCCAGATGAGCTGAGTTTGAATATAGGTAACGTTGAGTGTATTGCTCATAGATTTAATAGGTTTTGGTCATGTTTTGATTGACGACGATGATAAAATTGGCTTTACCGAGGTGTTCTTCATCTAGAGTTTCCAGACTTTCTTGTTCCACTGTGGTAATGGTTAGAATATCAACCTCTTTATTGTAAGTTTTTAGGTACCAGTAAATTCCTTCAAAGTCATTGGAATGGTAGCTGCCGTTGAGGTGAAAAAACACCTGATTAGGACTTGAATTTTTCAATATAAAATGAGCCATAGTTGCATCTTTGATCGCCTGAGCTTTTACGAGGTCTTCACCGCCATGGCCGCCCATCATATCCAGCATATTTTGGTAGGAGGCCAATTCAATATCAAAAGGAATCGGAAGTGGTGCTATCAATTCAAAGTCGTCTTTAGAAAGCGAATCTAAGGCAGAAAAGCCTCCGTTTTTATAAACTTTAGTAGCGTAAGGACGAGGAATATTGGTGGCTATAAATGGTGTTGAGGTTTCTTTCGCCAATTCTAGAACTGGTTTATAGTCTGTGGCATAATTGCTCCACACCCTGGCCTGAGATTTAAACTCAGTTTCTGAAATGCTATCGTTGAGATAAAGGTCAAGAACATTTTGAGTGTCGGTTTCAAACATTTCGGCTCCTATAATCAAATTGATGCTGTCTTTTTTTAAGTCAGCAACCATTTCATACTGAAGCCAGTGCGAAATAGGATTGTTATGAAACTCCCCAAATAAGACGACGTCGGTTTTGGAAATGCTGTCTAATAGTGTGGAATAAGGCATAGCATGTCCTTCTTCATCAAACAGCGCATAGGCTCGTTTATGCTGCGCCTGACTTCCAAGCGCAGCAAAAAAACACGCTATGATTAAACCAAAATGAGATAATCGTGTCATACCTTAAAGTTTAAAACTTAAAGTTAGTAAGAATTCAACACTAAGCTTTAGGTGAGAACCTTTTATATTTGATGACTATTCTAAATTCCACATTTCATGACCTTATCGTTTAGATTTTTATGTATCGCCCTAGTCGTAAGCGCATTAAGCTACGCTCAATCTGATTTATCTGTTCAAAAGATTATGCAGGATCCCACCTGGATGGGCACCTTTCCTTCTGGTGTAGAATGGGATGAACAGTCTGAAACTCTTTATTTTGATTATAATCCAGAACAAAATGTATCGGATTCACTCTATAAAATTAGCTTAGCAACTCCTTCTAAAATTGAAAAGGTAAACCTTGGAGAACGAAAAGCTATGGTTCCTTCTTATGGTGATTATAACGAGAAGCGCACACATAAGCTGTTTACCAAATCCGGAGATCTTTACCTTTATGATATCAGGAAAGACAAAACGCAGTTGGTATTGGATTTTGGAGAACGCATTATGAGTCCAAAATTCATTTCTGAGGATGAATACGCCTTTATCAGTGATAATAATCTTTATACCTACAATAAAAAACTAGGGCAAATTCAGCAGAAAACCAATATAGAGTCAGGTAGTGCTAACGATAGAAGTTCAGAAAAATCAGAAAAGAATCAATGGTTGGAAGATGAAAATTTGGACTTGTTGGAAGAGGTGAGAACAAAAAAAGAAAATTCAGAATTAAGAGAGGAGAATAGAGAATTAATGCAAGAGGAGTCTTATACCTTCTATCTTGACAAGCAAAGACCGTTTAATTTCAGCATTAGTGAAACAGGACAATTTTTGGCGTTTCAAACCTATACTCCAGAGGCACCAGACAATACGATGGTGCCCAATTATGTAGACGCTTCTGGGTATACAGAACCCTTAAACACGAGAAGTAAGGTGGGCGATCAAACCGCTCAGCGGGATTTATACCTTTATCATATTCAAAAAGATACAGTGTTTCAATTGGAGGTCTCTGCTCTGGAAGGGATTACCGATTTACCAGCCTACACGGAAGAGTATCCAGACCGTAAATGGGAAGAAAAAGAACGAGCAGTGAGTTTTTCTACTGTTGTATTTTCTTCTCAGGACCAACATGCTGTGGTGTCCATAAGAGCTCAGGATAACAAAGACCGCTGGATTGCCTTAGTTGATTTAAATTCAGGAAAGCTTACCACTTTAGATCGTCAGCATGATGACGCCTGGATTGCCGGACCAGGCATAGGCAGCTATTATGGCGGAGGCACTTTAGGATGGTTGCCTGATGGAAAACACGTTTATTATCAGTCTGAAGCCACTGGCTATTCTCATTTGTACCTGCACGACGTAGAAAGCAATACCCAAAAACAACTTACAGAAGGCGCTTACGAAGTGTTTAATCCACAACTGTCTAATGATCAAAACTCTTGGTACTTTACATCTTCTGAAGTGCATCCTGGAGAGCGTCATTTTTACAACATGCCTGTTATGGGAGGAAGAGCTACAAAGCTTACCTCAATGGAAGGGAATAACCGAGTCATCCTTTCTCCAGACGAAAAGCAGATGGCGATTGTGTTTTCTAGTTCCAACACACCAGAAGAGTTGTACCTTAAGAAAGCCAAAGCCAGTGCGACGCCTCAACAATTGACCAGTGGACAATCGGAGGCCTTTAGTGCCTACAACTGGAGAACCCCAGAATTGATTCAATTTGAAGCAGAAGATGGGGCGCAACCTTATGCTCGTCTTTACAAACCCGAGCAAAGCGTTAATAACAAGGCTGCGGTGATTTTTGTTCACGGAGCGGGTTATTTACAAAACGCTCACAAATGGTGGTCGAGCTACTTTAGAGAGTATATGTTTCATAACCTGCTCACCGATTTAGGATATACGGTTTTAGATATTGATTACCGAGGAAGTGCCGGTTACGGAAGAGATTGGAGAACCGGTATTTACAGACACATGGGTGGTAAAGACTTATCCGACCAAGTGGATGGTGCCAAGTACCTTGTCAATAATCACGGAGTCAATCCAGAGAAGATTGGCATCTACGGCGGAAGCTACGGAGGGTTTATCACTTTGATGGCGATGTTTGATGAAGCCGATACCTTTGCTGCTGGAGCTGCTCTTAGATCGGTAACCGATTGGGCGCATTACAATCATGGTTATACATCCAATATTTTAAACGAACCTCACCTGGACCCTATAGCTTACAGACGTTCTTCTCCAATTTACTTTGCTGAAGGGCTTGAAGGCGACCTACTGATCGCTCATGGGGTGATCGATACCAATGTCCACTTTCAGGATGTGGTAAGGCTCTCTCAGCGTTTGATTGAATTGGAGAAAGAAAACTGGGAAATGGCCTTGTATCCGATCGAAGGGCATGGCTTTACCCAGCCCAGCAGCTGGACCGATGAGTATCGACGAATCCTGAAGTTGTTTGAAGAGACGATTGGGAATTAGAGACTAGATATTAGATGCTAGATATTAGGTACTAGACTTAAGACGAAGGAGTCGGGAGTCAATAAATTAAGAAGGTATTAATGAATATAACATTCAAAATCCAAGAGGTACCTAAACTGAATTTGGCTTTCGTATCGGTGAAAGGTGTGCAACACATCAGCTCAGCCTACGCTAAATTAATGGAATGGGCAACACCCAAAGGTTTGATAGATGATCAAACTAAAATGCTAAGTCTTTATCACAATAGCTTTAAAGATACTGAAGCCAGTCAAGTGAAAATGAGTGCCTGCATTTTGCTTCATACCTCTGTAGAAACATCAGGTGAGATATATGAGACGACTATCAATCCTGGCAAGTGTCTAGTTGGTAGTTTTGAAATAGGTCTCGAGGAATTCACAACAGCCTGGAAATACATGTTTTTATGGATGAAAAAGAATGGTTACTCCAAAGCTAATAAAGACCCATTTGAGATCTATTACAATAACTTTAATGAGCACCCTCAAAAGAAAGCTATTGTAGATTTTCATATCCCCATAAATTAAGTTACAAAAAAAAGAGGCTATCTTGCAAAAAAGATAGCCTCTCTTAAGTTAGCCTATTAGATCATTTCTGATTTAGGCTGATGTTTTCAATAATCATTACCAGATTCTCACTCTGTCCTCTGGAGCAATATACATGTCATCTCCTTTTTTAATATCGAAAGCTTCGTAAAAGGCATCGATATTTTGAAGCGGAACATAAGCTCTATACTGTCCTGGAGAATGTGGGTCTGTTTTCACTTGAGTTCTTAAAGCTTCATCTCTAATTTTAGTTCTCCAAACCGTAGCCCAAGACATAAAGAAACGCTGTTCTGGGGTAAAACCATCAATTTTACCAGGCTTCTCAGTGTTCTCATAGTGCAACATTAAGCCATCATAAGCCCCAAGTACTCCACCAAGATCTCCAATGTTTTCACCTAAGGTAAATTTACCATTGATGTAAACACTATCTAAAACTTCAATACTGCTGTATAATTCAGCTAAATTATTACCTCGCTCTGTAAATTTCTCAAGATCCTGATCGGTCCACCAGTTTTTAAGGTTACCGTTGGCATCAAATCTAGAACCACTATCATCGAAAGCATGAGAGATCTCATGTCCTATCACAGCTCCAATACCTCCATAGTTCACCGCATCATCGGCTTTATAGTCGTAGAAAGGAGGTTGTAAAATCGCCGCTGGAAATACGATTTCATTGTATAATGGGTTGAAGTAAGCGTTGACCGTTTGAGGAGACATGCCCCACTCCGTCTTATCTACAGGCTCTCCAATTTTACTCAACGCATCATTGTAGTTCCATTTGGCTACAGCCTGCATGTTTTCGTAAAAGGTATTTTCTGAATTGACTTCTAAGTCGCTGTAATCTTCAAACTCGTCTGGGTAACCAATTTTTACGGTAAACTTATTAAGCTTTTCCACAGCTTTAGTTTTGGTAGAGTCCTGCATCCACTCCAGGTCGTTGATTCTGTTTTTGAAGGCTGTAATGACATTTTCAACCATTTTTTCAGCTTTTTCCTTAGCTTCTGGCGGGAATTTTTGGTCAACGTACAGCTTACCTACTGCTTCACCAATACTCCCATTTACCACAGATAGTGCACGCTCATCTAAAGGTCGTTGCGCTTTAGCTCCGCTTAAGGTTTTGCTATAAAACTCCCAATTGGTCGTCGCAATATCAGTAGATAATTGATTGGCTGCATCGTTGATGGTAGACCAGGTCATTAAGGTTTTTAAATCATCTAGTGAAGTCTCAGCGATCATCTCATCCAGAGCTTCCATATATTTTGGCTCCATCACCAAAACTGTATCTGGAAGGCTCTCCACCCCTAAATCGGTCATATAGGTTTTTAGATCTATGTTTTGAGTTACCTGATCTAAGTCACTCACCGCATAGCGGTTATTGTAGTTTCTAAAATCCCTTCTGGCGACCTTATCCAATCTAGGTTCAGCGAGTTGAGTCTCTAAGGCAAGGATGGTTTCAGCCTTAAATTTGGCATCCTCTTTAGACCCTCCAAAGTAAGCCATCATTTTTACGATATGGTCTTTGTACTGCTCTCTTATTTCTTTCGACTTATCATCCTGATCCAGGTAATAATCTCTATCTGGTAAGCCCAAACCACCAGTACCTACATAAGCCACATTCGTATTACTATCATCCGGATCTGAGTAGGCAGATACTCCAAAAAACGGAGTTGAGATAGATGTTGGCATTTCAGCCATTAACTTTTGTATTTCTTCTTTACTCTGAATTTCTTCAATACGGTCCAGTTTATCCATAATAGGATCTATACCTGCTACATTCCTTGAAACTGTATCCATGATCGAATTGAATACGGCAATCGCTTTTCCCTGATCGGAGTCTGAACTGTATTTGCCAGATTCTTCTGCTGTTTTAAGAATCTCCAACACATCATTGTCGGTCGATTTTCTCAAGATTTGAAATCCACCCCAGGACGTTCTGTCGTCTGGAATTTCTGCGGTTTTCATCCAACCACCATTCACATAACTGTAGAAGTCATCCTGTGGGTTGACGGTAGTATCCATGTATTGCAGAGCGATTCCTCTACTTTCTTCTGTAGATTCTTTTTTAGAATCCTGACACGAAAAAAACAATGTTGAGGCGCCTATAGCCACAAACATCAATTTAACTTTATTCATAGGTTGAGTATTTATTTTGCATAAAAATACGATTTTTATAGATATTGAAAGATTAGTCTTGTTGATTGAGATAATCCTTATCTAATTTAGCTTTTTGCAATTTGAATTGACTTACCAGAGGATTGGGAATGGCCAGCGACAAGACATAATGCTGTATTTTCCACTGTCCGTTTGCATCTTTAAGCAGTACTCCGGAGCCTCTGCACAAGCCCATATGTCTGGAATTTAAGATCTCATCGAACCAGGCCATGGCGTCATTTACATATACATTCCTATTGACAGGCGTAAAAGTCCAGGCCTTTCCATCATCAAAGTAGGGCTTAGAAAAGGTTTTAAACTCATCTGCGCTCCATACTTCTGAGGCATCAGAACCTACAAACACAGCGTCTTCTGTCATCAGTCCAAAATAAGTTTCATAATCGGCGTTTTCTGCAGCTTTATGCCATTTGTCTAAGGTTGAATTGATTTCAGTTTCCTGAGCTAAACAGACTGTAGAAACGAAGCAGATTACTAAAAAGAGTGTAGTTTTCATAATCAGTTGGATGTATTTGCGTTAGTATTGTCTTCCAGAATGATGACTTCGTTCAGCTGTATGTTGAGGTTATTGAAGTCAAGTTTTAGTTTTGCACTTATGTCTTCTATGGTAGCAGCCTTAGGCTCAATTCGACTTGAATTTTCATTCAGTAGTTCAGAGTGCGTCTTCAAAGTGATTAGCCTTGCTTTTACAGCATTGGTTTCAAAACGCTTGGGGACTGTTTCCGTTAAGGAATCTACTACAGAGTTAAACGTTTCTGCATTGTTGATGACATCTAACACCGTATAGTTGTCAAATCGTTCTATTTCAGAGTTGAGTGCTATATACATCATCCATTCCTCTGTTGCTCTTGAAGCCTCTTTGGACAATTCAACAAGCCTGATCGTATCCAGATTGATTTTCTTTTGAAGGGCATCGGACACTTTTTCTTCTGAAGTGCGATCTGAATTTTGATCAGTACGTTCAGAACAAGAGATACTTAGACTCACAATAAACACGGCTAATGCTTTTATATACGACGATTTCAACTTCATTTTAAATGCTTTATGATTCAAAAGTAGAGGATATTATTTAAGTTTTTCATAATTACGATATTTTTATTATCAAATGTAAATCAAAGCTTAAATTTGCATAAAATTGAAAAATATGCCCTCAAAGATATTAATAGTTGGTGCCTGTGGACAAATAGGTTCAGAATTGACTCTTGCCCTTAGAGATATTCACGGTGAAGCCTCTGTTGTGGCTAGCGATATTAAATCGCCCACGTCTGAAGCTATTTCTTCAGGTCCTTTTGAAATTCTGAATGCGACCAGTTATGAAGAGTTTAAAACCATTGTTTCTAAACATCAAATAGATACAGTGTATATGATGGCTGCCATGTTAAGCGGTACTGCAGAAAAGTTTCCGGAAAAAGGCTGGGACTTAAACATGACCTCCCTTTTTAATGTTCTGAATTTAGGGAAAGAAAAATTGATATCGAAAATATTTTGGCCTTCCAGCATTGCAGTTTTTGGCCCTACTACCCCTAAAGTAGATACTCCGCAGCAAACCATCATGGAACCCACAACCGTTTACGGTATTAGCAAGCAAGCCGGAGAACGCTGGTGTGCTTATTACAACAAACGTTATGGGGTTGATGTGAGAAGTATCCGTTATCCAGGTCTGATTAGCTATAAAACACCTCCAGGAGGCGGCACCACCGATTATGCCATTGAAATCTTTCACGAGGCTTTAAAATCTAAGGCTTATACTTCCTTTCTATCTGCTGAAACAGCATTACCCATGATGTATATGGATGATGCTATTCATGCTACGATTTCCATCATGGAAGCCCCTTCAGATCAAATAAAAATCAGATCCTCTTATAATCTTTCTGGTGTAAGCTTCACCCCTGAAGAATTGGCCCAGCAGGTTAAACATCAAATTCCAGACTTTCAAATGGATTATGAGTCCGATTTTAGACAAGCGATAGCAGATTCCTGGCCAGACAGTATCGATGATGCTGAAGCCAGATCTGATTGGGGATGGACGCACGATTTCAACTTAGAGATGATCGTTAAGGAAATGCTGGAAGGCGTTTCATCTTTGGAGCATGTGAATTAACTCAACGGTTTAGGATGTTATTCATAAAAAAGCGTTTCAATTAATTTTGAAACGCTTTTTTTATATGTATTCACTTCGTTTAATCCTACTTTAATTCAATAGGAAAGTTATAACTGTGCATTTGACCATCTTCTGAAATTCCCTCGATATAGATCATAGCTTCCTCAAGGCCAGTATCTAGTATTTTTAGTTCAATGCTATTGTTTTCCTGGATGTTTTGACTTACAACAATGTTGGGGAACCAGCCTATGACACCAAGTTTTCTAAACATTTCATTGTCATAAAAAGTATAGTTTAGGCCTTTGTATTTTTTTGCTGGCTCATATCCTTGTTTTACTTTTATTACTGTAAAGAGTCCATTTGACTCCTTTTGATAAAGAGGAGTTTTACGACTTTCCAGTATGACCGTTGGAAAGTTAAAGCGTGATCCAAGTCCAAACTTATTGACTGTTACAGACTCAAATTGTTCTAAAGTCACGTTAGAGAGTATACCTGGAGATGATAATCTAGCACCATCTAAAATTATAACCATATCCTCGTTTAGATACTTAACCTGCAAACTGTCAAAGCTCTCATAAACTCGTAATCCCAGTGATCTCAAATACACAGAAAGCTTATAATTTTGTTGCACTATTTTTTCCGTTATTTTTTCCTTCCTTGCATTTATGGACCTCCTGTTAAATTCATCTTCGGGTTGTGCTGAAGCTTTAATGATTACTTCATCGAGCTCATTGGTATTGGTATAACTTGTAACCAATTTTTCTTTTGATATTTGATTGTCTTTTATAAACGGAAGTGTATCCATCTCCTCTAATAATAATTGATCTTTATTATTGAAAATAACTTCAGTTTTTAAACTGAGGTTAGGAGCCTTAAATTTTTTTGTTTTAGTTATAATAGAATATTTAAGCTCTTCTCCGATTATTGGATATTTGTTTTGTAAATTGAAGACTCTCGATGAGTCGAGTTTTTTCGAAAATTCTTTATTAAACTTTGATTCTAAACCTATAATGAGCTTATCATCTTTTCTTATTTTATCTAATATGGATAATCGTTGTTTAAATCCGTTCTGTCTTTCAAATTGAAGTGTTGGTGGCTCAGAGGTCTTTAGATTTGTAGTGTACCGGCTTTTAGACATCAATAGTAATACATCCAACTCATTTCTGTTAGACAGCGTATCGTAATTAAAAAAAGTCCTATAATCCTCAGGGTCTATATAAGGTTTTAATCTCAAGGTTTTAATGATAGATTGTTGCGACCTATACGTGATATTTCCTTTTGGTAATATGGATGCACTAAGCATTAATTTGCTATTACTTTTGAAGTCTAAACTTAAAATTAATGAATCTTGCTTCTCTACTTTCTTTACCTCGTAGTCCCCTTCAAATTCACTTTTGTCATTAGTTTCATTTAAATATAGACGTTCTAATACAGCTTTGCCCCCTCTTAAAAGTTGAATTGTATTCAGTCCCTTAAAAAGCTTATTTTTTTCAAGTGCGATGGATTTGATAGTATCATTCATATCAATTTCTACTGAAACTATTTGCTTATTCTTAAAAATAACCAATCGCCAGTCTTCCTTCTTATCAGAAAAAGTGGTTTCAATAGTTAGATAGATGTAATCTTTTAGATCGTTAAGCTGTAAAGACGTGCCTTTTGGTTTTATATTCTCAATAGGTATCAATTTTTCAAAGCCTCCTAATGTTGTTGCCTTTATTTTGTAAGTTTTGCCTTTTGCAGGTCTAAAATTGATTTTAGCTAATCCTGATGTACTACTCTTTAGTTCCCGTATAGGCTTGTTATCTTCAAGTAGCGTTAAGCTAGATTGTTCAGGATTACCTATGTCATTAGTTATTTTTATACCTAAATTAGTGGTTAAGCCATAAACTATTTCTTGCCCTTCAGGGCGAATGTTGACTTTAATATCTGTAGCATTGTAATTTGTTTTCTCCACCTCATCGATCAATTCAAACTTTTGCAGATAAGCATCAGATTCCTTGAAATTATTCATGTAATTGGTCATGGCCTTAAAATAATACCGGCCTGGGGTATAGGTACTATCTAGTTTGATTTGATTAAAGAAAATACCCTCGTTTGCTAATACCATGGATTTATCCACCAAACCACCAACACTATCATATACAAAGACCTGAACATTTCTTACATCGTCACTCAATTTTTCTTGAGATCTATTGAAAGCGTAACCTTTGTACCATAGATACTCTTCTGCCGTAAATATTGATTTATTAGTGTGAACAAATATAGATTCACGGGGCAATTCGAAATATTCCTTATGTTTTTTCATGTATGCTTTTTGAGCATAGACAGATAAGTTGAAAAAAAACAATAGACTGAGTATCAAAGATTTCATTTCCAATTTTAAATAAAGAATAACATTTATGAATATAACACAAAAAAAGCGTCTCAATTAATTTTGAGACGCTTTTTTTATTCTTAAGATTTATCGATTTAGCTAAATACGCTAGCACTTAAATATTCTCTATTTAATCTGGCGATGTTTTCTAGTGAAATCCCTTTTGGACATTCTACATAACAGGCCCCAGTATTGGTACAGTTACCAAAGCCTTCAGCATCCATCTGATTTACCATATTAATAACTCTCTCGTGAGCTTCAACTTCTCCCTGTGGTAACAAGGCAAACTGAGATACCTTAGCAGAAGTGAAGAGCATCGCACTGGCATTTTTACAAGCTGCTACACAAGCTCCACAGCCTATGCAGGTTGCTGCATAGAACGAATCGTCTGCATCTTGTTTTTCGATTGGAATAGAGTTAGCATCCTGAGTGTTTCCAGAGGTGTTGACAGAAATGTAACCACCAGCATGTTGAATTCTATCAAAGGCTGATCTATCGATCACTAAATCTTTAATCACTGGAAATGCAGTGGCTCGAAAAGGTTCGATAACGATTTCATCACCATCATTGAATTTTCTCATGTGCAATTGACAAGTCGTAATACGTCTGTCTGGTCCGTGAGGCTCACCATTGATTTGTAATGAACAAGACCCACAAATACCTTCTCTACAATCGTGGTCGAATTCTACTGGATCAATACCTTCATTTACCAAGTTATTGTTGAGAACGTCCATCATTTCAAGAAATGACATGTCTCCGTCTATTCCGTCGACATCATAATTTTGAAATCCTCCTTTATCCTGGGCATCTTCCTGACGCCATACTTTTAATTTAAGCTTCATAATTCGATTATTTATAGCTTCTTGTTTTTAATTCAATATTTTCAAACTCCAATTGCTCTTTGTGAAGTTTTGCATCTCTAGGGTTCCCTACATATTCCCAAGCCGATACAAATCTGAAGTTTTCATCATCTCTCAAAGCTTCACCGTCTTCAGTTTGATATTCTTCTCTGAAGTGACCTCCACAAGATTCATTACGTTCTAAAGCATCTTTAGCAAACAGCTCTCCTAATTCTAAGAAATCTGCAACACGTCCCGCTTTCTCAAGCTCAGCATTTTTAGTTTCAGCTTTTCCTGTTATTCTTACATTTTCCCAGAAATCTTCTCTTAAGGTTTTGATTTCTTCCATAGCCTCTTTCAATTCCTTCTCATTACGAGACATACCACATTTGTCCCACATGATTTTTCCAAGTTTCTTATGGTAATAATCCACAGGATTTTTACCATTCGTACTAAACAGCCTTTCAATGCGCTCCTTAACCTCTTTTTCAGCAGCTTCAAACTCTTCAGTTTCTGTAGGGATAGGTCCAGTTCTAATGTCCGCGGCTAAATAATCACCAATGGTGTAAGGTAATACGAAATAACCATCAGCTAAGCCTTGCATCAAGGCTGAGGCACCTAGCCTGTTAGCGCCGTGATCAGAGAAGTTAGCCTCTCCGGCAGCATAACATCCAGGAATGGTAGTCATCAGGTTGTAATCTACCCAAAGTCCACCCATAGTGTAGTGAACCGCAGGGAAAATCATCATTGGTGTTTTATATGGATTTTGATCTGTAATTTTCTCATACATTTCAAAAAGGTTACCATACTTAGCTTCTACAGCTTCTTCACCCAATTTTATAATTTCTTCTTTACTTGGGTTTTTATGACCCGAAGTAAAGGCTTTTTCTTTTCCGTAACGCTCAATAGCGGCTTTGAAGTCTAAGTAGACTGCTTGTCCGGTTTTATTGACACCGAAACCAGCATCACAACGCTCTTTGGCTGCTCTGGAAGCCACATCACGTGGTACTAAGTTACCAAAAGCAGGGTATCTACGTTCTAAATAATAATCTCTATCTTCTTCAGAAAGCTCCGTTGGCTTTAGTTTGCCTTCACGAATAGCTTCTGCATCTTTTTTGTGCTTAGGCACCCAAATACGTCCATCATTTCTAAGTGATTCTGACATCAAGGTCAGCTTTGACTGTAGATCTCCGGAAACTGGGATACAGGTTGGGTGAATTTGTGTAAAACATGGGTTAGCAAAAAAAGCTCCTTTTTTGTGAGCTCTCCAGGCTGCCATCACATTACTACCCATCGCATTGGTCGATAAGTAAAATACATTTCCATATCCTCCCGAAGCTAAGACGACCGCGTGTGCAGAATGTCTTTCAATTTCTCCAGTCACCAAATCACGAGCTATGATTCCTCTCGCTTTTCCATCAACCAAGACCAAATCCATCATTTCATGTCTGTTGAAAGATTGGATTTTTCCACGATTGATTTGTCTGTTCATGGCAGAATAGGCACCAAGAAGTAATTGTTGTCCAGTTTGACCTTTAGCGTAAAAAGTTCTGGAAACCAAAACACCACCAAAAGAACGGTTGTCTAAAAGACCACCATATTCTCTGGCGAAAGGAACTCCTTGAGCTACACATTGGTCGATGATGTTACTAGAGACTTCAGCAAGTCTGTATACATTAGCTTCTCTGGAACGGTAGTCACCCCCTTTAACAGTATCGTAAAACAATCTGTAATCGGAGTCACCATCACCCTGATAATTTTTTGAAGCGTTGATTCCTCCCTGTGCAGCAATGGAGTGTGCACGTCTTGGAGAATCCTGGTAGCAAAATGTCTTTACGTTATAGCCAAGTTCTGCTAAGGTAGCAGCGGCACTTCCACCTGCCAAACCTGTACCGACAACGATAATATCGATGTTACGTTTGTTAGCAGGATTGACAAGATTAATCTCGTTTTTATGTTTAGTCCACTTTTTCTCAATTGGACCTTCTGGTATTTTTGATTCTAAAACTGACATAATCCTTTCGCTTATAAGTTATTAAAGTAGTGAAATATCGCAATAAATACAAAACCCATTGGAATAACAATCGCAAAAGCTTTGGTAAAAATATTGATAGCACCTGAATATTTGTTGTTCACACCCATGGTCTGGAAAGAAGACCCAAAGCCATGCAATAAGTGTAACATTAAAAACACAAAGGCAAAGGCATAAAGTCCCGTTCTGATAGGATCTCCAGCAAATTTTGCTACAGTCTCATCGTAATATCTAAATGGATCGTCTGGATGTGTTTCTACGTATTTGTGAATGAGTTCTGGAATCCAAAAATCGTAAAAGTGAAGCCCTAAGAAAGCTAGTACAACAATTCCTGAAATAATCATATTTCTAGACACCCAAGGCGAGTTTGCTCCTCCATTAAACTTGGCGTAGTTGACCGATCTGGCTTTGCGGTTACGGATGTCGAGGATAAATCCCATAACAAAGTGAAATACCACTCCAGCAATAAGAATAGGCTGTAAAATAGCCTGCACTACAAAATTGGTTCCCATAAAATGAGAAATTTCATTGAAGGTTGAGGGACTTACCACCGAGGTAAAGTTAATTGTAAAATGTTGAGCTAAAAAAAGGACTAAAAAAAGTCCTGAAAGAGCCATAGCAACTTTCCTTGCTATTGATGTTTTGCTTATTCCAGCCATTATTCTGTGTTTGATTTTGTGCAAAAATACACCACAACTAACTCTGAAACAAATGAAGTCAAGGTTTTACACATAATTTAGAACAATTTTAAAACGCATTGAAGGCATTTTACGAAAAGCTTGTAGTTGATAATTAGATTTCAGGTTTGATTTAACCTCTCTCCACCATTTTCAATGCCCATTTCATACCTTTGAAAAAAATAAAGAAAGCTATGCGTTACGACCCTATCTCTAAAGACTTATTTATTCAAAATAGAAAAAACTTTATGAGTCAGATGCTTCCCGTAAGCCTGGCTGTGTTCAACTCCAACGATACTTATCCTATTGGGGCAGATAGCACGATTCCTTTTCAGCAGGACCGCAATATCTATTATTTATCTGGCGTCGATCAAGAAGAAAGCATACTTGTCCTTTTTCCAGATGCTCCAGACCCTAAGCATCGCGAAATTCTTTTCCTCACCGAAACCAATCCTCATATCGCTGTTTGGGAAGGAGAGAAGCTCAGTAAAGAACGGGCTCTGGAAACTTCAGGAATTGAGACCGTCTATTGGCTCAAAGATTTTACTAAAGTCTTTAATGAATTGATGGCGTTAACGGGAACGGTCTACATCAATACCAACGAGCACTATAGAGCAGCGCATGCGACACAAACCCGTGAAGATCGATTCAATATCTGGCTCAAAGAAAATTACCCGGCCCATCAGGTGGCCAAAAGCAATCCTATTTTGCAAAGACTTCGCTCCGTAAAGCATCCTTTAGAACTGGAGGTGATGCAGCAAGCCTGTAACATCACTGAAAAAGGCTTTAGACGAATCCTGAACTTTACAGAAGCTGGCAAATGGGAATATGAATTGGAAGCTGAGTTTATGCACGAATTTCTGAGAAACAGATCGCGAGGATTTGCCTATACTCCGATTATTGCAGGAGGAAAAAATGCGACCGTATTGCATTATATCGAAAATAAACATCAGCTGAAAGATGGTGATTTAATTTTACTGGATGTGGGTGCAGAATATGCCAACTATGCCAGCGATATGTCTAGAACTATCCCGGTTTCTGGAAAGTATACCGATCGTCAAAAGCAGATTTACACGGCAGTGAATAAAGTGAAAAATCTGGCCACCGATATGCTGGTGCCTGGAACGATTTGGAAAGATTATCACGTGGAAGTTGGCAAATTGATGACCTCAGAATTGCTTGACCTTAATCTCCTTGACAAAGCTGATGTTCAAAACGAAAATCCAGACTGGCCGGCATACAAAAAGTACTTTATGCACGGGACTTCTCACAATATTGGTCTAGACACTCACGATTATGGTTTGTTGCACGAACCGATGAAAGCCAATCAGGTGTATACCGTAGAACCAGGGATCTACTTGCCAGATGAGAATATGGGTATCCGACTTGAAGATGATGTCGTGATCCAGGAACAAGGATCGCCAAAAAATCTCATGGCTAACATTCCAATTGAAATCGAAGAAATTGAAGACTTGATGAATAGCTAATCGTCTTTAATTTTTTTTGAAATATATTCTCACCTAGTCAACTGGCCCTATCAGTTGACTAGTTTTATTTAAGAACATGACCCTTATTTATAAACAAACTAAAATTCATTACACTGCTAAAGGAGAAGGCGAGCCCATAATTTTACTTCACGGGTTTTTAGAAAATTCCTGCATGTGGAATAGCCTTGAAAAAGAACTCTCTAAAAAATATAAGGTGTATGCTCTTGATTTACCAGGGCACGGAAAGACCGAAGCCATTGGTTATATCCATACGATGGAAGAGTATGCGGCTCTGCTTTTAGCCTTTGCAGACCATCAACAACTGGACAACTTTAGTTTGGTAGGACATTCTATGGGAGGTTATGTGGCCTTAGCTTTAGCTGAATCCATTTCAGATAGGATTAAAAAACTCATCCTTTTAAACTCCAGCTCATTAGCTGATTCTGAAGTCAAGAAGAAAGAACGTAACCGCGCGATCACCATGATCCAAAAGCACCCCGAAGCCTTTGTGAGCATGGCGGTTAAGCATTTGTTTTTACCAGAGGATCAAAAGTGCTTATCTGCTGAAATTGATTGGGCCATTACTGAAGCCAAGAAATGTTCTCAACAAGGCATTATCAATACCTTAAAAGGCATGCGGGATCGAAAAGACAGAACTGATGTTCTAAAACAGAATGGCCCAAAAAGTCTATTGGTCTTAGGCCAACTAGACAGCGTCATCAATTTTGAGAAAACCAAATCTATAGCAGAGGAAGCTGGTATCGAATTGAAAATCCTGCTCGGCGGACATATGAGCCATATGGAGTTTCCTGATTTGCTGCTGAAGACGGTTCAGGAGTTTTTGAGTCGATGAGTAAGGCAAACCAGTAGACGGGTTAACCGGTCTTCCAGTCCACTTTCTAGCGCTTCACAAGTCACTCCCCGTCAACTTTCGATAAGTTCTCAAAGCATTGCTATCGGTGAGGGAAGCTACATAGGAACAGACATCGATGAGCCAGTCTTCCAGAGAACTGTTAGAAAAGTCGAAGTCCTTCAAAAAATTTTTGAGGATGAGTTTGTCGAAATTAGAAGCATTCCCGGTATGCTCGTGTTCTACAGCGGTAGTGAAATCATCCAAAATTTGAGTCAATATTTTATAACCGGCTATTTCTTTATCCAGCACTTCCTGACTCTGATAGATATTCTTCACACTAATGTTGATCACATCTTCAATCTGCACTTTGTAAGCCGATTGGTCCATTAACGCAAAATGATACTCACCTTTAAGAATAGCGTCTTCATTCTTCATAAAGATGTTCACAGCATCTTCAATAAGCGCTCCAATAGCCAAAGATCTTAAGTAACTAATTCGGTTTTTGGTGGTGGTCAGTTTTGAATATTTATCGGTATTGATGTTTTTGTGGACTATTTTGGAGAGGTATTCCAGCGCATAGTCTTCCTGAATCAATCCCAGATTGATTCCATCTTCAAAATCGATGATGGTATAACATATATCATCGGCTGCTTCTACCAAAAAAGCTAACGGGTGACGCTTGTATCGAACTTCGCCATGATCAGAATTGCTTTCTAGCCCGAGTTCTTCAGCGATATCTTTGAATTTTTCTTGTTGTTGGTTAAAAAAGCCAAACTTCTTATCGGCTACTTGTTTTGTAGGTTTGTGGGGTAAGGAAGCTTTTGGGTATTTGGTAAAGGCTCCCAGGGTGGCGTAAGACAACCTCAAGCCGACTGCAGACCCGTAATTATCATCGGTGAGCAATTTAAACCCATTGGCATTGCCTTCAAATTTTGATAAATCCTGATAGACTAGCTCAGAAAGTTGAGATTGAAAGCGCTTCCCATTGCCGAATTTAAAATAATCCCCTATCGCGCGTTCTCCACTATGCCCAAAGGGTGGATTCCCAATATCGTGAGCCAAAGCGGCTGCCGCGACAATCGCACCAAAATCATTAAAGTGATGACCGTGAGTACCCTTGAGTTGAGGATGTTTTTCCAGGACTTTTTTGCCCACCAGTCTGCCTAAGGATCTTCCTACGACAGAGACTTCTAGACTATGAGTAAGGCGGGTATGTACAAAGTCGGTTTTGGACAACGGAATGACCTGCGTTTTGTCCTGTAAACTTCTGAATTCTGAAGAAAAAATGATCCTGTCGTAATCCACTTCAAAGCCCAAACGGGTATCGTCCTGTTCTTTACGAATACGTTTGTTGGTATCGCCTTGGCGCTTTAAAGATAAAAGAGTTTCCCAGGTTGGCATGCCTTTAGTTTTGTTTTCAAATGTAAGGAATTCTTATTCTTTGAAAACAGTTTGCACTTACTTAAACTTATATGAATTGCTTTGCATAAAAATGAAGATAGACTAAGTTTACGAACTAATCAATTATAAATATTATGAATTCGAAACTTATCCTTCTCAATCTTATTTTTTTAATCCTAATTACATCCAGCTCATTCTCACAAACTACTAATCTAGAAAAACTCAATTTAGATTTTGAGATCGTAGATGGCACTAATGCTAAAGGTTGGACTGATTTTAAAAATCCAAATTATATTAAAGGAGTTGATACACTCATTTCAAAAAGTGGTAAAAATTCAGGATATATAAAATCTAAAGAGAATGCAACAACATTTGGGGCCTTATCTTATTACATCCCAGCTAATTTTATCGGAAATAAAATTAAACTGACTGGCTACATGAAAACTGAGAATGTATCATCAGATGGATATGCCGGTCTGTGGTTGAGAGTTGATCCAAAAGTAGCATTTTATAACATGGCAGATCAGCAAATAAAAGGAACAACCGATTGGCAAAAATATGAGTTTGAATTAGATTTCAATAGTGGTAATGCTCAAGCTATAGTATTTGGAGGTCTGCTTACTGGTAAAGGTAAAATTTGGATTGATGACCTTAAGGTTACCATCGATGGAAAAGAATTAAAGGATGTCGATAGGATAATAGAACTGACACCAGAGGTAAAGCTTTCAGTGATCAAACAAATCCAAGAAAATAAAAATGATCTGGATATTTCCAGTGAAGACAAATTACAAAAAAGCCTTACACCAATGATTGAATCTCTTGGGGATAAGAAAATCGTAGCGATTGGAGAAGACACGCATGGAACCTCTGAGTATTACAAGCTAAGGGAAGCAATTACAAAACGATTGGTCACAGAAAAGGGATTTAATGTGGTTGTCCTGGAGAATCCTTACGATGATATAGAATCATTAACGGAAGATATCAAGAAAGAAGAAATTTCCAATTTGATGAGAAAACACCTCTTTTCTATTTATCAAACGGAGGAAATGAAATCATTTTTAGACTGGTACAAAACCGACAGCATTAGTTCAAAGGTAGCTTTTAAAGGAACGGATGATTCGTACTGGGTTTTGCATGAATTGTTAAAAAATAAACTTTCTGAAGTTCAAGATGATGAGATAAAGGAACTTGTTGAGAAACTCAACGATGCTGCTACTTTATCTGTGAGAAAATATAACAGGAAATATAAAAAGTCATGGAAAAAGGCTAGTGATGAAAATGAATTAGGTAAGCTCACTTATCAATTAGCAATAGATTTAGAAGAAGCTCTTAAAGCTAAAGGATTATTAAACAATGAAATTAAAGAGTATTTATTTAATATAAAAAATACCTATATCAACTTTGTTCTGATGGCCAATAAAGAACCAATCAAAAGCCGTGATGAGGTCATGGCCGAAAGAATTGCTTATCTGGCTCAAGATCCAGACTCTAAACTTGTGGTTTGGGCACATAATGCTCATATTTCTAACATTGTGGTTATGGATGGAGAGATTGGCTTGATGGGTCAAAAACTTAAAGAAGAATTTGGAGATGATTATCATGCTATTGGGTTGAGTTCCTTAAAAGGGAGCTATTCCCACATAAAAAATAGATTTATAAATGGTGATCATTCTTATGATGACAAGCTCAAACAAAGTAGTTTAAACTCTCAGCCCAAAAATTCATGGGAGTCTATCTTAAGTGAAATTAATGATATTGCATTCTATTTTCATACCCAAGACATTAAAGATAAAGACATTTACACCAACCTAAAATTATTAGGATATAGCGAAGAATCTGAAGCAGACTATTATAAATTATCTCCTCTAAAAATGTATGACAGTCTTTTCTTCATAGATACTACACAGGCTACAAGACCTTTGAATAATTAATATTTTATTTTTAGGATTTAACAATAGATTGAAACGATAGATTTCTGAAGGCTTTTTGATCAACCCTGCAAATTAAACTTACTAGTGATAAGCAGGTAAGATACTTTATCCTGATTCGAATTGTTAAAAACTGTTTTTTTAGTTATATAACTGTATTTTTAGTTTACATTTGTTTTTATAATTAGATTATCTATGAAAACATCAGAGAAATTAACGGCTAAAGAAGAAGAAGTCATGGGCGTTCTTTGGAAGCTGAAAAAGGCTTTCGTCAAAGAAATACAAAAGGAACTTGAAGGAAAGCAGCATTACAACACCGTTTCAACATTAGTTAGATTGCTGGAAGATAAGGGCTATGTAGCGCATCAGGCGTTTGGAAAAAGCCATCAATACTTCCCCGTAGTTGATAAGAAAACGTATAGTGAAAAAGTAATGGAGCAGACGTCTTCACGCTTTTTTGACGGCTCCTACAAAAATATGGTGTCGTTTTTTGCCCAACAGGATAAGATCTCAAAACAAGATTTAGAAGATATTTTAGAACTCATTAAAAATAAAAGCTAATGGATTTTTTTATTTATCTCGCAAAAGCTTCACTTGTACTCACTCTATTTTGGGTGGTTTATAAGCTGTTTTTGGAAGTCGAAACTTACCATAGATTTAAGCGTATATATCTACTAGCAGGTTACGGTTTAAGTCTAATGTTGCCGCTTTTTACCTTCACTAGAATAGAAGAAATCACCTTAGCCTCAACAGGTTTTGTGCCGAGTTCTTCTGGATTTCTTCCCGTGGAAATAACTAAATCACCCATGGAATTGTTTTGGGCATTTGTGACTGAACATTCCATCCTCGAGCTGATGTATTTAGCCATTTCATTGGTATTTGTTATTCACCTTGGTTTAAAGTTATTTAAACTTCTACGATTTTTGAAAAACTCAAAAGTCCTTAAAGGCAACGGAAGCTTTTTCATTGAAAAACCAATTCCTGAGGGCGCCTTTTCTTTTTTGAATTACATCGTTTACAATCCAGACCTTTATACTGAAGATGAACTGAAAATCATTTTGGCACACGAGCAAGCTCACGTCCATAAGAGACATAGCCTCGATATTTTATTAGCTCATGTCTATAAATGTTTTTTTTGGTTTAATCCCTTTGCCTGGCTCTATCAAAAAAGCCTAGTCCTGAACCTGGAATATGAAGCTGATGCTAAGGTTGTGGACACCACGGCTAAGCGGGATTATCAAATGACCTTGTACAGTATCACGCAACAACAGTATAAACATCAATTGCAACATTCCTTTAACCAATCTCCAATCAAAAAACGAATCGCTATGCTCAACAAAAACAAACACAACTCATCCTTTTGGAAACTTTTTATCGTGTCTCCCTTACTGGTTACTTTCTTTTTACTTTTTCAAATCGAAACTAAAGCCCAGATCAAGGAAGCAGAGACCACTCCAGAAGCTAAAATCACAAGAGTTGAAATTACCTACGATGAAAACACAACCAGAGAAGAACTCAACTCTGACCGGGAATTTCTAAAACAGGAGTTTAACATAGATGTAAGCTATTCTATGCTAAAATTCACTTCAGACCGTAAGTTGAAATCCATCACCCTTGACGTCGACTGTAACGATGGGTTTAAAGGTTCAGTCACCTCTCCAAATGTGGAAAAGTTGCCGGTGTATTTCTATAGAGACTATTCTGAAGGGGTAGAAAAGCCTTTTGGGGTAGGAACTGTAAGGGATGATGAGCAGACGGCATTGACAGAGCCTGAAGATTTTAAAGATGTTGAGACCTTCATTATCAATAAGCAGAAATTTGACAAGTCTGAATTGCTTAACAAGTATATTCCTGTGAAGCAATATACTTTTATGGAAGATCAAAACACCTTATATATCACTACTCGATCAGAATTTTCTAAATCCTACTATGACGGAATGTTTGAGGCCAAAGATGAACTTAATGCCCTATTTGAAAAAGGGGAAAAACCAGAAGGTGTAGTTTATTATAAAGTTGAAGATGACGATGTCATTGTGATGACTATCAATAATTTCAAAATTTCCGAAAGTGCAGAAAATGCTAGCCAGTACCATACTTCTACTCCTAATTTTATCAACAAATATCCTAACCAGAATATCATATTCATTTTAGATGATCAAGAAATAGAGGAAAGGCAAATGTCTTCGATTAAGCCTGATGAAATTAAATCTGTAACGGTGATCAAGGATTCAAAACAATTGAAAGCAGAAGGCTACGATTCTGAAGAAGTGGATGGATTGATTAAAATTGTCAGTTTAAAAGAGGGAGAAACCGCCTTGAATCCAGATAAAGCTTTAGAAAACTATAAAAGTGAACTAGAATCTTCCAACAAAAAAATCATTTATCTAGTAGATGGCGAAGTCATGAGTCAGGAGGAAATAGATCAATTAGACCCAAAACAAATCAAAACTATGTTCGTGGTAAAAGGCGCTGTGAACTTAAAGAAAAAGGGCTATGACCCTGAAAAGGTAAGTGGAGTGATTCAAATCACAACCAAAAATTAGAGTAAACCATTTCATCAAAAACTTTCATCCAACAAAAACCCCCCAGTCATTACTCATGAACTGGGGGTTTTATCATTTTGTGAATTTCCTGATTAAGACCCACACATCAGGCAATCATCGCCTTCAGACTCTTTGGATTGTTGGATCAAGGCTTTGAGTTCTTCTGGACTCAATGACGAATCATCTGAGACACTCACTTGTTGCGTCTGGGCTTCCTGATAGGTTTTTGCCGCTTTTTCAGCTACCTGACTTGGCACTTCTTTCTCTTTCTTTTCGTTTTTCAACGTGAACTTAATCGCATCGACTGCAGATTTAGTTCTCAAGTAGTACATCCCTGTTTTTAAGCCGCTCTTCCAGGCATAGAAATGCATCGACGTTAGCTTCGCAAAGGTTGCCCCTTCCATAAATAAGTTAAGCGACTGAGACTGGTCGATAAAGTAACCTCGTTGTCTGGACATATCAATAATGTCTTTCATAGAAAGCTCCCAAACCGTTTTGTATAATTCTTTAATGTCGTCTGGAATAATGTCGATGTTTTGTACAGAACCATTGGCTCTCATGATCGCATCTTTCACATCATCATTCCACAGGCCTAAGCTTACAAGGTCTTTCAATAAGTGCTTGTTCACAACAATAAACTCTCCAGAAAGGACTCGTCTGGTGTAAATATTAGACGTATATGGCTCAAAGGCTTCGTTATTACCTAAAATCTGAGACGTAGAAGCGGTTGGCATCGGTGCCATCAATAGAGAGTTACGCACACCGTGTTTTTTTACTTTATCTCTCAATTTACTCCAGTCCCAACGACCACTTAAATCTTTATCTTTTAAGCCCCATAAGTTATATTGGAATTCACCTTTACTAATTGGTGAGCCTTCGTAAGACGAATAAGGGCCTTCTACTTTGGCCAGTTCCATAGAAGATTCCACGGAAGCAAAGTATAAGGTTTCAAAAATCTCCTGATTTAGTTTTTTAGCTTCATCCGAAGTAAATGGCATTCTCAACATGATAAAGGCATCAGCTAAGCCTTGAATTCCAAGTCCGACAGGTCTGTGTCGCATGTTGGAGTTTTCTGCTTCTTTCACAGGATAGTAATTTCTGTCGATGACCTTATTGAGGTTTTTGATCACCTGCTTAGTCGTTTTATACAACTCTTTGTGGTCAAAACTATCGTTCTTCACAAACATTGGAAGCGCGATAGATGCCAGGTTGCATACCGCCACTTCATCAGGACTGGTATACTCCAGAATCTCAGTACATAAGTTAGAAGATCTGATTGTTCCCAGGTTCTTTTGGTTAGACTTGCGGTTAGCAGAGTCCTTATACAACATGTAAGGCGTTCCGGTCTCAATTTGAGACTCAAGAATCTTCTCCCAAAGCTCTCTGGCTTTGATAGTTTTTCTGCCTTTATCTTCTTCTTCGTATTTGATGTAAAGTTTTTCAAACTCTTCGCCATGCACATTATAAAGGTCTGGGCATTCATTTGGACACATCAGTGTCCAGGTGGAGTTTTCTTCTACACGCTTCATGAATAAATCCGGAATCCACATCGCATAGAACAAATCACGTGCTCGCATCTCTTCTGCTCCGTGGTTTTTCTTAAGATCTAAAAAGTGAAAGATGTCGGCATGCCAAGGCTCTACATACATCGCGAAAGATCCTTTTCGTTTACCACCACCCTGGTCAACATAACGCGCAGTATCATTAAATACACGTAGCATAGGTACTATTCCGTTTGAGGTCCCATTGGTTCCGGCAATATAAGATCCGGTAGCACGAATATTGTGGATAGATAAACCTATACCACCCGCAGACTGAGAGATTTTGGCCGTTTGCTTGAGAGTATCGTAAATCCCATCAATACTGTCGTCTTTCATAGTCAATAAGAAACAAGATGACATTTGTGGCTTGGGCGTACCTGCATTAAAGAGGGTAGGGGTGGCATGAGTGAAATACTTCTTAGACATCAGCTCGTAGGTCTGCAAAGCAGATTCTAGATCTTCACCATGAATACCTATAGAAACTCTCATCAGCATATGCTGAGGACGCTCAGCAATCTTACCGTTTAATTTTAGTAAGTACGAACGCTCTAAAGTTTTGAATCCAAAATAATCATAGTTGAAATCTCTGCTGTAGATGATTCTAGAATCGATTTCATCTTTGTTATCGTTGATGATTTTATAAATCTCATCATCGATGAGTGGAGATTTTTTATTGTTACGTGGATTGACATACTCATAAAGATCTGTCATCACCTCACTAAAGGTTTTCTTCGTGTTTTTATGAAGGTTGGACACAGAGATTCGTGCAGCCAAGTGAGCGTAGTCCGGATGACTTACGGTCATTGTAGCCGCAACTTCTGCAGCAAGATTGTCCAATTCGCTCGTAGTCACGCCATCATACAGACCTTCAATAACTCTCATGGCTACCTTGGTAGGTTCCACAAGTGGATTAAGTCCATAACATAGTTTCTTAATTCGAGCTGTAATTTTGTCGAACATTACAGGCTCTTTTTGTCCGTTTCTTTTGATGACGTGCATAATGAAGTAGTTTTATTGTGAATTTTTTTATTTCTATTGCTTCTATAGTTTCTTTTGCTCTATGGTTACTATAGCTGCTATTGTTTCTGTTGTTTCTATGGTATCTAAAGTTGATGTGACTTTATATACTAGTTGACTTTTTCTATTGCTTGTAAAAAATTATTGATCTTTATTCCTAACTTTTGAATACGCTCTCGCAGGTTATAAAATAATTCTTTGTCTTTTAAAGACCCCGTCTCGTATAACATTTCTAAGTGATCTACAGTTTCGTCATTAGAGCAAAGCGCATAAACTATAAACCTTATGTGATCATTTTTATAACGTCTTCTTCCATACCCTTCAACTATATTAGATCTTACCGATTTCATTGATCTTCTTATTTGACTAGCCTCCTCATACATTTCATATTTAGGTAACTGCAAAGTCATTTTATGAATATCAATAGTTAGGTCACGAGCCAATTGCCATATTTCAAGTTTGCGATAGCTCACAGGCTCAGGACATTATTTGTTGCTATAGCTACTATGGTTTCTATCGCTACTATAGTGACACAGTAGCCATAGCTACCATAGATTCATTTAAAAATCAGCGTCGAAACTAATTTTGCTATCTTCTTCCTTGTTTTTATTCATGACACCTGCTTTTTGGTACTCTCCAACACGCTTTTCGAAGAAGTTAGTTTTACCTTGCAGAGAAATCATGTCCATAAAGTCAAATGGATTGGTTGTTCCATACTCTTTGTCACAACCTAATTCAACAAGCAGTCTATCGGTAACAAATTCCAGATACTGAGTCATCAGATTAGAATTCATACCTATTAAACTAACAGGAAGAGATTCTGTGACAAATTCTCTTTCTATGTTTAGTGCGTCAACGATTATTTCTCGGATTCGCTCCTTAGGCACTTTATTCACCAAGTGCTCGTTATGGAGGTGAACTGCAAAGTCACAGTGCACACCTTCATCTCTGGAAATCAATTCGTTAGAAAACGTAAGACCTGGCATCAAACCACGTTTTTTTAACCAGAAAATAGAACAAAAGGCTCCAGAAAAGAAAATTCCTTCTACAGCGGCAAAAGCGATTAAGCGCTCTGCAAAGGAGTCGGACTCAATCCACTTTAAGGCCCAGTCTGCCTTTTTCTTAATAGCTGGGAAGTTTTCTATGGCTTTAAAAAGCTTATCCTTTTCTTTATCATCATCAACGTAAGTGTCGATCAATAATGAATAAGTTTCAGAGTGGATGTTTTCCATCATGATCTGGAAACCATAAAAGAATTTTGCTTCGGTATATTGTACTTCATTGACGAAGTTTTCGGCCAGATTTTCATTCACAATTCCATCGGATGCAGCAAAAAATGCAAGGATGTGTTTGATGAAATACTGCTCATCGTCATTAAGCTTATTTTTCCAGTCGGATAGATCCTGGTGGAGGTCAATTTCTTCTGCAGTCCAGAAACTTGCTTCGCATTTTTTATACCATTCCCATATATCATGATGCTTGATAGGGAAGAGTACAAATCTGTTTTCATTTTCTTCTAGAATGGGTTCCATCTGAGCCATAGGTTTATGATTTTGAGAGGTTTGGTATTTGAAATTGTTCTAAACAAATATGTAAATAAATACCTGAAATTTTCTCTCCAGATGGTGAAAGTTATCCACAAAGTTTTCCACAATTGCTGTCGTCACTTATCAATAGTAAGCTCTTCAACTTAAAAAATTTAAAATTTATGATTTGTTGAGTTTTTAACTCTAAAATGAATGCATCAAAATTGCTAAGAATTTATTTCAGTTGCTCTATGCTCTAATTCAGCGTACCAGTCTTCACCAAATTTTCTGATGAGGGCATTCTTGGTGAATTTATAAACAGGCATTTCCAAGCTTTTACCAAGATCGCAGGCATCGCTGCAAATACTCCACTGGTCATAATTGACCGCCTGAAGCTCAGATAACTTTTGAACTCGAATAGGGTAAAGTTCACAGGAGACCGGCTTTTTAAAATCGATCTCGCCAGCACGGTAGGCCGATTCAATGCCGCAGAGGGCCGTGCCATTATCGGTGAAGTTAACGTAAGCACATTCCTTACCCTTCACCAAAGGAGTTTCTGGTTCGTCAAAATCCGAAAGGATGTGAGTGCCTTGTTCTTCGATCGCTTCAATGCCTTCAGCTCTCAAGTAAGGCTTTACTTTAGGATAGATGTCTTTTAAAATCGAAAGTTCTTCCTGATCCAAAGGAGCTCCTGCATCACCTGCAACACAACATTCTCCTTTACAGGCCGATAAATTGCAGGCAAAGTCATTGTCTATAATGGATTCAGAAATAAGAGTTTTATCGATTTTTATCATGTGGCAAAGTTAATTGAAATTGGGCATTAGAGCTCAGTTTTGATTCGATATTCTTTAGTCTGATGTAGAAACAATTATTTAACACAAATTTGTTTTTAATTGATTTTAAGGAGATTGTCAATCCAAAATACCGATTTACTTTTGCAAAAAATTTCAGACTTCAGTTTATGTTCGATTTTAAACAAATTTTCACTGCAGGCATGATTTTATTTGCAGTAATCGATATCGTTGGGAGCATTCCTATCATTGTTGACCTTAGAAAAAAAGTAGGTCATATCCAAAGTGAAAAAGCTTCCATTGTTGCTTGTGTGTTGATGATTCTCTTTTTATTTATCGGAGAAACTATCCTTAATCTTATCGGTATCGATGTAAATTCGTTTGCGGTGGCAGGAGCTTTTATCATCTTCTTTCTGGCTATAGAAATGATTCTTGGCGTTCAACTCTACAAAGATGATGCGCCAGAAACGGCTGCCATCGTTCCACTCGCATTTCCTTTAATCGCTGGTGCAGGAACCATGACTTCCATCCTGTCTCTTAAATCTGAATTTGATACGCCCAATATTATTGTTGCTATTGTTTTAAATGTAATTGTTGTTTATGCAGTCTTAAAATCCTCTAAAAAAATTGAAAAAATACTGGGAAAACAGGGAATTTCTGTGGTAAGGAAGATATTTGGTGTAATTTTGTTGGCCATAGCTGTCAAACTTTTTGTCGCTAATATTCAGGATTTATTCATATAACACATTATGAAGTATTTTATTTATTTTCTGATTCTTTCAGCCATAGGATTACTGGTTTTTAGCGGGACTTTAGTCAATCCAGATGATCTTGTTGGAGATAAACAAAGCTTTACTGGAGTTCTTGGTATTTTAGTATGCCTTTGTATTATCGTGCTCTTATTTATACTTCTACTTTCTCGCAAACTGAAAGAGAAATACGAGGAATAGTCGTTTAGATTACTGTTATTAGTTATCGGTTTATGGTGATAGAATGCCTTCACTACCAACTAAATGCTGACTTAAAGTTTTTCATGCCTATTTACCTTAATCTCTATTTCAGTCACTTACTCTAAAATCTGTCCTCTTATAAAACCTAAAAAGCTAACAATTTATCATTCTATATTTACATTTCTGACTTCAATATTTCTCTTTTTAATAAATGCTTTCTATAGATAAAGAACTTTAAATTTAGTTCTACTTTAGGCTAATTTATCCAAGACTACTCCTCGACTCACATACTTAGTATTCATCACTATTCCTCAATCTTTACCTCCATTCGGTTATCGCCAGAATTGGTGTCGATTAATTTATTGTATGGATCTATACCAACTTCTACTGGCTGTTCATCTACAATGATCGTAAAATCATTCTGGATTTCTGAAATCAATTTTTTCTCTAGATAAAGGATGTTTTCCTTTTTTAAGCCGTCTACAGACTCTTTGGATTCACCAAATACTCCAACTTCGATATAATCTTTTAATGGAAGGGATTTTAATTCTTTTTCGCCTTCATCAGTTTCTACATTCAACCCCTCACCTTCACTATTGAGAAACTCTTTTTCCCCTTTTTCGTCAGACCGATACTTTAAGACATTTGCACTAAAAGTAACTTCATATCTTCCATCCTCTAGAACCTTATAAGTCGCTTTTTTGATGTCATTGTCGTACAGCGTAATGGTTTCAAACATATCTTTGATGAGGTACTGCAGTGTGTCTGGTGTGTTTTCTTTCAATAGATTCACAAACTCAACTGATGTGGTATAAGGAGGTTCCTGAAAAGCCACTTTGTCGATATAAGAGGCTAAAATGGCATTCATTTTATTTTCACCCAGGTAATCACTCATAGCATAAAGGACCAGGGAGCCTTTTCTGTAATGAATGTACTGTTGATTTTCATTGAACATCAAAGGCAATTCCTTCTGACTTTCAAAACGACGACCCCTCAAGTACTTATCTAAAGCATCCTTTAAAAAGGTACGCATCTGCGCCGCACCGTACTCTTTTTCCAAAACTTTTAGAGAACTGTATTCAGACATGCTTTCAGAAAGTAAAGTAGCACCTCTTACATTGGCTCCAATTACCTGGTGGGCCCACCACTGATGAGCTACTTCATGAGAGGTCACACTAAAGGGATAATCTACACTTTCATCGTCTTCCTCATCCACTTTGGCTATAAAACCGATAGCTTCAGAATAGGGAACCGTATTGGCAAAAGATTGCGCAAAAGATCCGGACGTCAATGGGAATTCTAAAATTCGAAGCTGTTTAAATTGATATGGGCTAAACTGTTCAGAATAGTATGCCAGCGATTTCTTCGCAGAATTTACCATTCTTTCTAGATTATAATCATGTGGCTTGTGGTAAAATACCTGTAGGTTGACGTCGTTCCACTGGTCCTCGTAGACTTCATATTCAGCTGAATTGAAGGCGTAAAAATTTAAGATTTTTTTATCCATCTTGTAGTGAAAATAAGCCCTGTCTCCTTCAGTCCATTGGTCTTGAAGGTAGCCCGGAGCTACAGCAATTTGATCTTTGGACGTCGATATTGTGGTTTCAAAATCTATCCAGTCGGCATCATCTGAAATATAAGTATTGCCCAAAGCTGTAGAATCATAGGGGGACATCATTCGCTCTTTCGGGGCTAAACCATATTTTTTTCTGGTTTTATTGTTCTGAATTTCATAGCTGTCGTTATATCCAAAACTTGGAAAAATTCTATTGTTGATGAACGTCCCGTTGGTTCTTACTGGAGAATTTGAGTTTAATATCGTATTGGGTTCGTTTTCCATTTCAAAGCTAAACTTCACTTGTTCTCCAGGTTTCAAGGCCTGGTCGAATTTGAGAATCTCTATATCATAAAGACTGTCTTTTAAAACGACTTTGCCCTCTCTGTCGAAGCTGTAGGACTGCTTATAATCGTTAAGCGAAATGACTACTGAATCTATAGGGAACTCCGTTTTGTTTTTCAAGAGATATTCTCCTTTAGCCTTCAGGTTGCGTTCTTCAGGATATAAATCCAAATCGACTGAAACACTTGTAATACGAGGTTGGTCCAGACCTTGTAAATATGCGTATTGCGTTTCGTAATCGACTCGAAGTTGTTCCCGTTCTTTACCAGTATACCTATCGTTCAAAATATTATTGTTGTAATAAATCCAGGAGCCTATTCCTAAAAATAAGATTAACCCCATTCCCATGGATACAAGGTAGGGGAGGCTCAAATTCTTTTGAAAACGCTCTAAGCGCTGTTTAGCAGAATAGGCAACCCCTCTGCGATAAAATAAAACAGCTAGGGCATAGAGTACAACACCTAAAGCCAGCCAGTATAGTCTGTAGACGTAGAATACTGTGAGTCCGGGGCCGTAGCCTGCCATGTCTGAGTAGGTAGCACCACCCCCACTGGCGTACCTAAAAACACTTTGTTCTATCCCCAATTGTGGGAAAAAGGAAAGCAAAATGAGAAAGGCAAGAAGGGAAACAAAGCCGACGATGTGGTTTTTGATCAGTGTGTGAAATAAGAAGGCCATAATCGTCCAGGACAGTACCCTTAAGTAGTCGATGGCAAAAAAGCGAAATAAATACAAGTCTATTTCGAATTTATAGTAGCCATTATAAATTTGGACACCAACAGCCAAGACCAAAGCCAGGAGGTAAAAAGAGGCCTGCATTTTGAAAACAGCAATGAATTTAGCAAGTAAGAATGACCAGTTGGGGAAAGGCGTCACATCTATAATTTGATTCATGTTGGTGTTTTTCGCTCTATTGATCAGCATACCCACGATCAAAAACGTAATGATGATCATAAATCCACTTACCACTCCAGAGGCATTGTCCATCATTTCCCTTGTTACAGGATAAGTGGAGGTGCCGTAAATAGGAGTTCTTACAGCCAGAGTGATGAGGGTTATAAGAACAGTAACGGAGGCAAAGGAAATAAACACCCAGTTTTTGAAAATATAAGCGGCTTCAAAACGGCTGTGTTTCCAGGCCATTTTAAGCCAGTGCTTGAAGTGATAAGCTTTACTCACCTGTGGCAATTTGATCTGAGTTAAACTTCCAAAATTTCGTTTGATAACACGCTCAGCTTTTCTTTTGAAGAGCTTAAATTGTATAGCCTGCTGGTTGAATTTGAATTTGAAAAAGACAAATACAAAAATCAAGAGACTCACGGCAGACCAAAGCATTCTGTTATAAACAATATAACCTTGAAAAGGTAAATAGTTGTTGTTTCTGTCGAAAACGGTCCAGTATTCGGTCTCGAACCTTAGTGCCGAGCTTCCAAGTGGGTCGATAAGGGCAGCTAAGGTTTTATTATCGATATCTGCCGTAAGCGTTTGAGCCAAACCTTGAATGATAATTAAAATCAATACACTGATGAAGCCTATAAAAATATTTCTTGAAAAGGTCACAACGGCAAAAACCACTGCTCCAAAAAATATCATGTTTGGAAGTACAAAAAGTAAGAGCGGCTGTATGTAATTCCAAATGTCGAAACCGATAAACAGATCTGGATTGGTGCCGGGAAAAACAGTGCCTAGATAGACCCCAAAACAGATGAATAGAATGATTAGAATGATGATGCTTAAAGCGCTCAAAAATTTTGCAAATAAATAGCTTGCTTTTGTGATAGGGTAAGAATACAACACTTGGTGCATCTCATATTTAAAATCTTTACTGATAGAAGCTCCAATGATGGATGGTAGTAAAAAGTATAAAAAAACCGACAAGCCATTAATTAAGTCGTTGATAGCTAATGCGGTGTTTTGATAGGTAGGTGAGGTCGTCGTTACCGTAAAATTATCGAATAATCCGCCTGCTGCTGCCATTGTAAAAAAGGCAAACAGAAACATAATGATAGAGTAGATGTAAGTTATAGGTGTTTTAAACCAGGACTTAATCTCAAAGGAAAAGATTGTAGAAAACATGGAGTTTAAGATTAAGAGTTAACAGCTTCAGTTTCGTCTGCTTTGAGGTGGACAAAATATACATCGCTTAAATCAGGTTGGACTTGCACAAACTCCTCTCCAGGCTTTACGTCTCCGTAAACGCGAATATTTAAAGAGTTATCTTGATTGTAATTTGAAGAAATCAAATTAAACTTTGTCTCATAGTTTTCTAACTCTTCTCGATCTATGGTTTGTCCCCAGATCTTGCCATTGAGGTCTAGAACCGCATCTGCTGGTTTTTTATGGCATAAAAGTTTACCTCCGTTCAGTATGGCCATATCTGTACATAATTCTTTAACATCATCTACAATATGGGTAGACAAGATCACGATATGATTGGTGCCTATTTCTCTTAACACGTTGAGAAACCTATGGCGTTCTGCTGGATCCAAGCCAGCTGTAGGTTCATCTACTATAATAAGCTTAGGGCTATTCAGCAATAATTGGGCAATACCGAAGCGCTGTTTCATTCCCCCTGAGTAGCCGGCCACATATTTGTTTTTGACGCTGTATAGATTAGTCACTTCTAAAGCATAATCTACGATTTTCTTACGGTCTGCTTTGTTGGAAACCCCTTTCAATTCAGCAAAATAATGCAGTAACTTTTCGGCAGAGAGTTTTGGATACACCCCAAAAGACTGAGGCAGATATCCCAAGACTTTTCTCAAATCCATTTTCTGATTTAAAATATCGATGTCATCCAGATGAATCTCTCCTTGATCAGGTTGTTGCAAGGTGGCAATGGTTCGCATAAGCGTAGACTTTCCAGCTCCATTAGGACCTAGAAGCCCAAACATGCCAGAGTTGATTTCAATGGAGACATCATCTAAGGCCTTAACACCGTTTTTATAGGTTTTGGACACATTGAGTAGGCGAAGTGTATTCATCTGAAAATAGATTATAGTTATACATTATCTATATGTCAGATTTTTAGTGAAATGTTACAGGTTTCTTAAAAATAAAATTGAAATCGTTTTTTGATAAGCATTTTTAAAAACATATCTCAAGACCTCACAGGTTTTTAAAACCTGTGAGGTCTGTAAATCAATTTTTAAGATGAATAAAGTTTTCTGTCACAGGTTATAATTATGTCGTAAACTAGAACCTGTTATCAAAAAGCATTTACAAATCCGAGTCTGCAGACTCCTCGTCATACTGAGTTGCTTCTGTTCTGGCATCGTAGCCTAATTCACGAAGGTATTTTGAAAAAATGTCGGTGTAGCCATGAGTACAAATCACCTTTTCGCATCCGGTTGCTTTTATGCTATTCAGAAGGCCATCCCAGTCGCAGTGATCACTCATGACAAAGCCTTTATCGATAGCACGTCGTCGTCTCGCTCCACGAAAGGTCATCCACCCACTTGCAGAAGCGGTCACATAAGGCACCATTTTACGAATCCAGGTGCCACCATGAGCGCTTGGTGGAGCAATGACTAAATTACCATTCAACTCTTTTTTTGTAGTCTCCCGGGTCACCCTAGTAGTTTCTGGAAAATCCACCATAGGCCTCAGAACTTCAGTCATATTCTCGATAGCCCCATGGGTGTAAATTTTTCCTATTTCTGGGTTCAAGTGCTTTAGTAGTCGCTGTGCTTTGCCTAAGGAATAACCAAATAAGACAGACGTTCTCCCTTCTTCTTTATTCTCTGCCCACCACTGATTGATATCGTGCATCACTTCAACTTGAGGCTTCCACTTAAAAGCAGGGAGGCCAAATGTGCACTCTGTTATAAACGTATTACATTTCACAGGTTCAAAAGGTGTGGATACACCGTCTACCTCCTCTTTATAATCTCCGGAAAACACCCAGACTTCGCCCTTATGTTCCACCCGAATTTGAGAGCTTCCTATGACGTGTCCCGCTGGGTGTAAACTGAATTTTACATTATTAATGGTAAAGGTTTCTCCGTAAGCTTTGCCCTCCACATCGATATCTCCCAATCTGTGTTTAATGATAGGAATGTTATTATGGTGCGTGATGTATTTTTTATTACCCCAACGAGAATGATCAGCATGGCCGTGAGAAATTATTGCTTTATCAACTTTTTTCCAGGGGTCTAGATAGACATCGGCTTCTGCACAATAAATACCGTTAGGGTTGAATGCCAATAAGGGCTGCTTCATAAGCTCATTATCCTTTTACTCAATTACTTTGATGTTTCCGCCTAATTTAGTTTTTTGACTTAAGGTGGATGGATTGCCATTAATTTCAATAGACCCTCCTGCTGTTACATTAGCAGAACATGTGTCTGTAGCATGAACAGTAGCCTCTCCCCCGTAACTTATGCTTACGCTAGTCGTTTCAGTTGTTAAACCCTCTCCATCGTAAGAACCTCCTGTTTTGACTTCAACACTGGTTGTATCTGCAAATCCAACCACACTAACACTAGACCCAGTCACAGATTTTACAGATAAGGTGTTGAGTTTTAACTCGCCACCAATATAACTGCCTTCTGAGGCAATGAGGCTTAATTCTTTCTGATCTACAATAGTATTAAACTCTACTTCAGAGCCGCTTCTTACTTTAAGCTCTTCAACCTTATCCGTATACACCGTAATTAAGATTTCGGCCTCAGTGAACAATTGTCCTACGGGTAAACTCAATTGTAATTCACCATCATCTACTTCAACATTAACTTTATCTCTAGCCGAACCTTTAATGTCAATTTTCTTATCTTCTGCCCCAGTAAGAATGTCAACAAACAAACCTGTAGATACTTTAATAGACGTAAAGTCTTGACCAGGGGTAATGGATTTTACCTGTGCAAAACCACTAGTTAAGGTGATAATAAACAGAAAAACTGCGTAGTTAATTTTAGCTTTCATGAGTATGTATTATTTGGTTGGGTTTCAAATGTAATAGATTCTGTATTCTAGGGTCATTAAATTTTAGCTAAAACTTCAACATCCTAATTTTAAGGTTTCAGTATATTTGGACAAGATTTACAAGGCATGAAACTTCCCGAAGGCAAAAAAATATATTTTTCTAGTGATAATCATCTGGGAGCGCCTACGCATTCTGAAAGTCTGAAGCGAGAAAAAATTTTTATTTCCTGGCTAGATCAAATTAAAGAAGATGCGCATTGTATTTTCCTTTTGGGAGATCTGTTTGATTTCTGGTTTGAGTACAGAGAAGTCGTCCCTAAAGGCTTTGTGAGAACACTCGGTAAGCTTGCAGAATTAAAAGATTCTGGAATAGAGATTTACTATTTTGTTGGAAATCACGACTTGTGGATGAAAGACTACTTTGAAAAGGAGCTAGGCATCCCTGTTTTTCATCAACCTCAAGAATTCAACTTTAATGACAGATCTTTTTTCCTAGGGCATGGAGACGGTTTAGGTCCGGGGGATAAAGGTTACAAACGCATGAAAAAGGTTTTTATTCATCCTGTTTCTAAATGGTTATTTAAGTGGTTGCATCCCGATTTGGGAGTGAGACTGGCAAGACATCTTTCGGTTAAAAACAAATTGATTTCTGGAGATGAAGATGCCAGATTTCTAGGGGATGAAAACGAATGGTTAGCTTTATACGCTAAACGAAAACTTGAAACCAAACATTACGATTATTTTGTCTTTGGTCACAGGCATTTGCCTATGAAAATACAAGTGGGAGAAACTTCTGTTTACTACAATCTGGGAGATTGGATTGTGCATTATACCTTTGGTGTATTTGATGGGAAGGAGTTTTCATTAGAACAACTTAATCAACAAAAAACCCTGAATACAGCGTAAACAGGGTTTATTTAAAAAGTATATCTAAAATCTACTTGATTGACTTCGATTCTTTGTCGGTCTCATTGGTTTCATCTTCTTTGGAAGCATCCTTAAATTCTTTGATACCACTACCTAAACCTCTCATCAATTCTGGTATTTTCTTACCCCCAAATAAAAGGAGAATTGCAATACCAATGATAACCCACTGCCATGGACCTACCATCCCCATTATTACGTTTAGTGCATTCATAACTTTAAATTTAATACAAAATTAGTGATAAAAATCTAATTCAAAGGTTTATGTATCTAAAACCTACATAAATTAACTTTATTCTATCTTTGTACGAGTTTAAAAGTTATGGAATCATCAAAAAAAGATAAGAAAAAATTTAAGCAAAAACTGCTTCATAAGTATAGGTTGGTGATTTTAAATGAGGATACATTTGAAGAACGCCTATCGTTTCAACTTTCCAAGCTCAATGTTATAATTCTATCAACATTTTCTGGCCTTATACTGGTTTCAGGAACGGCTTTGCTGATAGCTTTTACACCCATACGTGAATATATACCAGGTTATTCTTCTACAGCCCTAAAAAACAAAGCTACACGACTTACTTTAACGGTTGATTCTTTAACGACAGTCGTCGATAAAAATACAGCTTATTTAACCTCTATACGTAATGTACTGTCTGGTCAAATAGACTCTTTAGATACAAATAAGATCAGCACCGACCAAGAGATTAGGCAAGTTGAAGTAGAATCAGTTAATTTATCAGCCTCAGAACAAGATTCAATTTTAAGAGCTAAAGTAGAGCAGGAAGATAAATACAGTTTATTGGAACGGGCAACTTTTAGTACCAATTTCACCTTGTTTCCACCGGTTTCTGGTAGGGTTTCTGAGCCCTATGACGCAGAACAAAAACACTATGCTGTAGATATCGTTACCGAGAAAAATGAACCGGTGAAAGCCACTTTGGATGGAACCGTAATCTTTGCAGAATGGACTGTGGAAACGGGCTACGTGATTATTATTGAACATAATTTTGGATTGATATCTGTTTATAAACACAACGATTCTCTATTGAAAACTCAAGGCGAACTTGTGACAGCAGGAGAAGCTATTGCTGTAGTGGGTGATACTGGAGAATTTTCTTACGGTCCACATTTACATTTCGAATTATGGGTAGATGGATATTCTGTAAATCCTTCAGATTACATTAATTTTGAATAACAATAGTCTATGTCATTAAAATCTTTTGGAGCAAAGCTGTTTGCCAAATACATAGCATCACAAATCAAGAGCTGGTCTACCCGTCCGCTGGAAACCCAGTTGAAAGTATTTAAGGAGCTCATAGCTGAGGGAAGAAAAACCGAATTTGGTAAAGATCATAAGTTTGATTCTATAAATGATTTCCAGGATTTTTTTAAACAGGTTCCCATCCAGGACTATGAAGAATTGAAACCTTATGTCGATAGAGTAGTAGATGGAGAAGAAGATGTTTTNTGGCCGGGAAAACCCTTATACTTCGCGAAGACATCNGGGACTACCAGTGGTGCGAAGTATATACCGTTAACGAAGGAGTCTATTCCCAATCATACCAATGCAGCCAGAAATGCTATTTTGTGCTACATCGCAGAGACAGGAAATTCTAGTTTTGTAGATGGTAAAATGATTTTTCTTCAGGGCAGTCCTAAGCTAGACCAAAAGAATGGTATTTATTTTGGAAGACTTTCGGGCATCGTAGCTCACTTTGTTCCCAATTATCTTCAAAAAAACAGGCTTCCCAGCTGGGAAACAAATTCAATCCCAGATTGGAATCAAAAAATTGATGCGATCGTAGAGGAAACCTACGATCAGGATATGACTATCATAAGCGGCATACCTTCTTGGGTACAGACGTATTTTGAAAAACTCAAGACTAAAACCGGACAATCAATTTCAAAGCTTTTTCCCAACTTACAGCTATTTATTTACGGAGGTGTCAATTATGAACCTTATCGCACTAAGTTTGAAAACTTGATTGGAGGCTCCGTAGATAGTATAGAATTATACCCGGCTTCAGAGGGATTTTTTGCCTTCCAGGATACCAGAACTGAAGAAGGAATGCTCTTACAGCTGGATTCAGGCATGTTTTATGAGTTTATCAAAGCCGATGAATTTTTTGACAAAGCTCCCAACGTATTAACTATTGGAGAAGTAGAAGTAGGTGTAAACTACGTCATGATAATATCGACCAACGCGGGCTTATGGCGTTACAACGTGGGCGATACAGTGATGTTTACCAATACAAGCCCTTATCGTTTAAAAGTTTCTGGACGTATAAAGCACTTCACCTCTGCTTTTGGAGAGCATGTTATTGCTCAGGAAGTAGAAAAATCTATTATTAAAGCTTCAGAAGAATTTGATGTGCAGATCAATGAATTTACTGTTGCTCCGCAAATAAATCCTAAAAAAGGCTTGCCTTATCACGAGTGGTTCATAGAATTTCAAAAGCAACCAAAAGATATGGAAGCTTTTGCTAAAAGCATCGATTTACGAGTACAAGAGCAAAATGCTTATTATAAGGATTTAATTAATGGAAATATGCTTAGAACTTTAGTCATAACTGAGGTTCCTAAAGATGGCTTTCAGCAGTATATGAAATCCGTTGGTAAACTTGGTGGACAAAATAAAGTGCCGAGACTCTCCAACGATAGAAAAATAGCATCAGAATTAGAAAAACAGATTTAGTTAAAAAGACATAACATATGACAGAGCCTTTAAATATAGGAAGAAATAGAGCACAAGAAAGTACGAATGCTATAGAACGGATGTATATAACTATGCGTCACTTGTTCATCAGGGGGTTTTACAAACCTATGGGAGTCTCTGGTGAAACCTTAAGGGAGGCACTGTTGACGCTGAGACCTGAAATTTATGGAACAATTGCTGAATCTAAAGTAGAATTAAGCGGACTTCAGTACATTATTGAACGACTTCCAGAAGGTATTGAAGAATGTAGTTTTATCAACCTTACCAGTGATGAAGGCTATTCTAATTCTCACTTTAAGCCTATCATTCCACCAAAACGTCGTCGAAATTGCTACAGAATAGATGATGAGCAAATGAATATTGAAATCACTCGCGGACGTTCAGAGATTTATGACATTCTCACTCATCTTACGTTTATGTTTATTGAGTCTCATAAAATCATGCAAGCTGTCGTTATTAATGAAGCAGGACAAACTTCAAGAGATTGGGTAAAGCTTACATCTGCAGTGACTAAGGAAGAGGAGCTTACGCAAAATGAAAAGGAGATTGCCATAACTCATACCGCCAATATACTTGGAAGAACCTTTTCAGAAATCAATCAAGTTTATGATCGTTTTGCAACCAAGGATAATCCAAATAAATTTTTACATCTGATTCATAGTTTGGGAAAGTTGGCTATTCGTGAAGCTGTTCATGGAGATAAGCGTGTTATTACCTTTAGCCCTATTGTCAGAGAGCGATTAGGTCACCACATCCATGGTGAAGTTTGGGCCAACACCATCAAAAAAACCTTACATGAACATGGTTTGTTGAAACGTGACATTCATATTATCAGTGCCAACATGCACTCTGTCATGAACACACTTTTTTCGCCAATCGCCCTTGAAGATACACTCAAAGAAAAATCAAATTTTCAGGTTTACGAAGAGTTGAGTAGCCCCAAAAATATCAAGCTTAGAAAAACAGTAAACGATAAAGCGCTTGAAGAGGGCATGATCGAACTAAAAGATAATAGTGGAACAAATATCGATATCCAGATTTTTGATTTGGCTAAGCTAAGCCACTACAAAGGGAATAATCAGCTCAATGGAAAAGAAGAGGCTCCGGTGATTATCGTTATGGATTATGCATTTGGAGAACAAGCTTATGAGACGATGGATGAACTTTTGAAGCCTTATAAAGTTGATGACGAGCAAATTTATATGAATCTAGATTCAATTTCCATTATGGGTAAAGCAGGGATCTTACAAGGAGGCAAAGGCGATCTGATGATTCCTGATGCCCATTTATTTGAAGGGACTGCAGATAATTATCCCTTCCCCAACGAATTGAAAACTTCAGATTTTGAAGGCCATGGTCTGGGAGTTTATGATGGGTCGATGGTGACTGTATTAGGAACCTCTCTTCAAAATAAGGATTTACTAAGATTCTTCCATGACTCTACCTGGAATGTCATTGGTCTTGAAATGGAGGGGGCCCATTATCAAAAAGCAATACAAGCTGCTGCTAAACTTCGGGGTAATATTTCTCCAGAAGTCAAATTAAGGTATGCTTATTATGCCAGCGATAACCCACTTGAAACTGGAAGTACATTAGCCTCAGGAGGCCTTGGTACAGCTGGCGTAAAACCTACTTATTTAATTACTGAAAAGATTTTAGAACAGATTTTTACGAATGCTGTTCAAAATTTAAAATCCTAATTTATGAAAACAGTCTTAGTTACAGGAGGTGCCGGGTTTATCGGATCAAACTTCTTAAATCTTTTTGTTCCAGAGAAAAAATACCATTTTATCAATCTGGATAAGTTGACGTATGCCGGCGATTTAAATAATCTGGAAGTTTCAGATCACGAGAACTACACCTTTATTGAAGGGGATATTTGTGATGTTGAACTTTTAAGCGATTTGTTTACAAAATACCAATTTCACTATGTAGTTCACTTTGCTGCAGAGTCTCATGTCGATAATTCGATCACCAATCCAGACGCATTTATTAAAACCAACATAACAGGGACCTTTAACCTGCTTCATCAGGCCTATAGCCTATGGATGGAATCACCATTTCAATTTAAAAAAGAATTTGAAAACGCCAGATTTCTTCATGTGTCTACCGATGAGGTATACGGTACCTTAGAAGATGATAATAGCTTGTTTACAGAGGAAACCACTTATGCTCCAAACAGTCCTTATAGTGCCTCAAAGGCATCATCAGACATGATAGCCAGGAGTTACTTTCATACTTATGGATTTCCTGTGGTGACCACTAATTGCTCCAACAATTATGGGCCTCACCAGCATGATGAAAAATTGATTCCAACGATTATCCGAAAAGCTATTCAAAAACAGCCTATCCCGATTTATGGAGATGGTAAGAATGTAAGAGACTGGCTTTATGTCGATGATCATTGTACAGGAATTTACCTTGCCTTACATGAAGGAAAGTTAGGTGAGACCTATAATATCGGCGGGAAAAACGAAAGACAGAATATCTATATCGCAAGCAAAATCTGCGAAATTTTAGACCAATTAAGACCAGAACATGCTCCTCATAAGGAGTTAATAGAATATGTGACCGACAGGCCTGGTCATGATTTCCGCTATGCGATTGATGCCAGTAAAATCGAAGAAAATTTAGGATGGATTGCAAAAGAAACTTTTGAAACAGGAATTAAAAAAACTGTAAAATGGTACCTTGCAAAATATAACTAACTTCAGAATTCATTAGTATGAAAGGAATTATTCTTGCAGGTGGCTCAGGTACACGTTTACATCCTTTGACGCTTGCCGTAAGTAAGCAATTAATGCCAATTTACGACAAGCCTATGATATATTATCCCTTATCAACTCTAATGTCTGCAGGCATCCGAGAAATTTTGATCATTTCAACTCCCAACGATTTGCCACTCTTTGAAAAACTATTAGGCGACGGGTCTAGATTAGGCTGCAAATTTGATTATGCAGTACAGGCAGAGCCTAATGGACTCGCCGAGGCTTTTGTCATAGGGGAAGAGTTTATTGGAGAGGATAAAGTCGCCTTAATTCTGGGGGACAATATTTTTTATGGAACAGGTTTAGATCAATTGCTTCAGGATAATACAAACCCGATGGGTGGTATCATTTATGCCTATCATGTTCATGATCCCGAGCGTTATGGTGTGGTAGATTTTGATGAAAACGGAAAGGTTCTTTCTATCGAAGAAAAGCCAAAGCAACCAAAGTCCAATTACGCTGTGCCTGGCATTTACTTTTACAATAATGATGTGGTTCAAATCGCAAAGTCTATAAAACCAAGTGCCAGAGGAGAGTTAGAAATTACAGATGTTAATAATGCTTATCTTGAACAGGGAAAATTGAGTGTGAGTATCTTAGACAAAGGAACTGCGTGGCTAGACACAGGAACCTTCAACTCTTTGATGCAAGCTTCACAATTTGTAGAGGTCATCGAAGAACGCCAGGGGCTCAAAATCGGTTCTATTGAAGAAACCGCTTATAAAATGGGCTTCATTTCTCAGGATCAACTCCAAAAAATTACAGCATCTTTCATGAAAAGCGGATATGCTAAAAACATAAACCCCAAATAAATGACAGTTAAGCAAACCCCACTCAAGGATTGTTTTATTATAGAACCTGATGTGTTTAAAGATGATCGGGGAAGTTTTTTTGAAAGCTTTAATCAAAAAAAATTTAAAGAGAATACAGGGATTGATATTGATTTTGTTCAGGATAATCAGTCTATCTCTCAATACGGAACAATTCGTGGGCTACATTTTCAAACGGGTGCATTTGCTCAGGCTAAAATGATACGGGTCGCTCAAGGTGAGGTTTTGGATGTGGTCGTTGACATGAGGCCAGAGTCAGAGACCTATCTTAAGCAGTTTGGGTATACGCTTACTGGAGAAAATAATCATCAATTATTTGTACCCCGAGGTTTTGCTCATGGCTTTGCCTGTTTGTCTCCGGAAGCTATCTTCGTCTACAAATGTGATAATTACTACCACAAAGCTTCAGAAAGCGGAATTTTATTCAGCGATAAAACTCTAAACATCGATTGGCAAATTCCGAAGAACGATCAGATCGTTTCAGATAAAGATCAACATCTTCCAACGCTAGATGCTTACTTAAACTCATGAGAATATTAGTGACAGGGGCCAACGGACAATTGGGTAAATGCCTTCAAAAGCATGCAGGTAAGTTTCAGAACTTTGAGTTTTTATTTGAATCTTTCCAAACCTTAGACATTACTTCCCAAGAACAACTGGAAACTTACTTCAGCTCAAAAAAAATTGATTATTGTGTCAATTGTGCGGCTTATACCAATGTGGAAGCGGCAGAAGAAGAAAAAGACTTAGCACTTCAAGTGAATGCTGAAGCTGTAAAGTTTATCTCGGAATTATGTAAGATTCATCATACACGGTTGTTTCACATTTCGACAGATTACGTCTTCGACGGGTTAAAATTAAGTCCGTATTTAGAAACAGATTCAGTAAATCCCATCAATATTTATGGAGCTTCCAAACTTCAGGGTGAAGCCATGATTTCTGAATTTATGGATCAATATTTTATTCTAAGGACAAGCTGGTTATACTCTGAATTTGGTCACAACTTTTTTAATACTATTTTGAAAAAAGCAGACGAAAGAGCAGAACTCAATATCACCACCGAACAAATCGGTACACCAACTAATGCCAACGACTTAGCTTTATTTATTCTGAATTTGATTCAGACTGATTCTAAAGCCTTTGGACTATACCATTATAGTAACTTGGGCGAAGCGACCTGGTATGATTTCGCCAGACTGATTCTGGAGCAAAAACAACTTAAAAACGACGTTGATCTGAAAGCTACGTTTTCCTATCCGACCAAAGCTCAGCGTCCTAAGTTTAGTGTATTAGACAAATCTCATACTGAAAGAACATTTGGTACTAAAATTCTTCATTGGCGAGAAAGCCTGGTTGGTTTATTGAAGGAAGTGGAGTAATTGTTTAGTCTTTTGAGTTGAAAGTTAATATTCATTTCTAAAATTTTGATCTTACCGCAGAGCGGCTAAGTTCGCAGAGATTTTCTCTGGATTTTGATCAGTTAGAGATGAGAGGTGAAGTGAAAATATTCGATATTCAGGATTCATTATTCCTTGTTAGTCACTGCTTCTTTTCGCTCCAGTGGTTGCAAAAGTTGCAAAGCTTTATCCACCGATTTTACATTGTCAAAGGTTAGCAATAATCTCAATCCATTTCGTGTGTTTTTCTCTTTCATCTGGCACTTTTGAGGATGCGATTGAACGTACTGCAAAATTTCTCGAAAACGAGAAGAATTATAAAAACCAGAGTCCTGATTGGCTATAAAATACCCTATCATCTTTCCTTTTTTTAAGACTAGTTTCTCTAAGCCTGCACTGGCAGCCATCCATTTTAAACGAACACTGTTGATCAGATCTTGAGCCTCTTTTGGTAAGTTCCCGAACCTATCTTTCAGTTCTTTCTCAAAATTTTGCAGACTTTCTTCGTCAGGGAGGGAGTTCAGTTTAGTGTATAAACTTAGGCGTTCCTTAATGCTGTTGACGTAGTCGTCTGGGAAAAGGATCTCAAAATCAGTATCGATTTGAGCATCCTTGACGTAGACTTTATCTTCTTCGTTTTCTTCGTCCTGGTAAACCTCCTTAAATTCGTTATCTTTCAATTCTTGTATTGCCTCGTTAAGGATTTTTTGATAGGTATCAAAGCCAATATCTCCAATAAAACCACTTTGTTCGCCTCCAAGCAGATCTCCAGCTCCACGGATTTCTAGATCTTTCATAGCGATGTTGATACCACTGCCTAAATCTGAGAATTGCTCCAGGGCCGTTAATCGTTTTCTGGCATCATCTGTCATCATTGTCAACGGAGGAGTGATCAAGTAACAAAAGGCCTTTTTGTTGCTTCGTCCAACCCGTCCTCGCATCTGATGAAGATCGGACATACCAAAATTATTAGCATCGTTAATCAAAATGGTGTTGGCATTGGTCACGTCCAATCCACTCTCAATAATCGTGGTAGACACCAATACATCAAACTCATTGTTCATAAACCGGAGCATGAGGTCTTCCAGCTTTTTACCTTCCATCTGTCCGTGACCAATGCCTATTTTGGCATCGGGTACTAGGCGCTGGATGAGACCAGCAACTTCTTTGATATTTTCTATCCTGTTGTTGATAAAAAAGACCTGTCCGCCCCTTTGAATCTCATAAGACACCGCATCCCGAATTTGATCTTCAGAAAACCGAATCACATGAGTTTCTATAGGGTAGCGATTTGGTGGAGGTGTTTTGATGGTCGATAAATCTCTAGCAGCCATCAGGCTAAACTGAAGCGTTCTTGGAATAGGGGTAGCCGTAAGAGTTAATGTGTCAACATTAGCTTTGATTGTCTTTAGCTTGTCTTTTACCGAGACGCCAAATTTTTGCTCTTCGTCGATGATTAAAAGCCCAAGATCTTTAAACTTCACCGCTTTATTCACCAACTGGTGGGTGCCAATCACAATATCCACACTGCCGTTTTCCAGGCCTTCTAACACGCCTTTGCGTTCTTTGGCTGTTCGAAAGCGGTTGAGGTAATCTACGGTCACAGGAAATTCGGAAAGGCGCTCCGAGAAGGTCTTGTGATGTTGAAACGCCAGGATGGTGGTGGGCACTAAGACCGCTACCTGTTTACCATTATCTACTGCTTTAAAAGCTGCGCGTATAGCAACTTCAGTCTTACCAAATCCTACATCGCCACAGACCAGCCTGTCCATGGGCTGTTCTTTTTCCATGTCGGTTTTGACGTCCTGTGTGGCTGTGCTTTGGTCTGGAGTGTCTTCGTATAAAAACGAAGCTTCCAATTCGTGTTGAAGATAGGAGTCGGGACCATACTGAAAACCTTTTTCCAACCTTCGCTTGGCGTAAAGTTTAATCAAGTCGAAGGCGACTTTTTTGACTCTGGCTTTGGTCTTTTTCTTTAAGCTTTTCCAGGCTTTACTGCCTAACTTATAGACCTGAGGCGGCTTGCCGTCCTTGCCATTAAATTTTGAGATCTTATGCAAGGAATGTATGCTAAGGTAAAGAATATCCCGGTCACCGTAAACCAGTTTCACTGCTTCCTGCATCTTGCCTTCCACATCTATTTTTTGGAGTCCGCCAAATTTTCCAATTCCATGATCAATATGGGTGACATAATCTCCAATTTCAAGACTTGTGAGTTCTTTGAGCGTGATAGCCTGCTTTTTGGCATAGCCATTTTTAAGGTGAAATTTATGGTAACGGTCAAAAATCTGATGATCTGTATAGCATACCAATTTATTCACTTCATCGATAAAGCCCTGATGCATAGAAAGCACTAATGTCTTGTAGTGAACTTTCTGGTCCTGATCTTCAAAAATATCCTTAAAGCGTCTCGCTTGTTGATCGCTCGAACAGAGAATGCAGTTTTCGTAACCTTTCTCATGTCTGGTATTTAAATCTTCAATAAGAAGATCAAATTTTTTATTAAAAGAAGGCTGAGGGCTTGTAGAGTAAGTGATAGTTTGTTCACGATTTAAAAAAGCCTGAGTGCCAAACTCAACTACATTTAAGTCAATAAGTTGTTTTTTTAAAAGATTTCCTTCGCAAAAAAGCTCAGAGGGCTTACTGTGTTTGATATCTTCAGAAAGCTCAGTAAATGCTTTTTCAGCTTTGGAAAACAGATTGTCAATAGTGTTGGATAGCACATCCATATTTTTTAAAAATACGGTGGTGGAATCACTGATGTAATCTAAGAAGGTTTCACGAACTTCGTCCAATTGTTTCTTTTCAACATTGGGCATGATATCGATACGCTTCTTTTGATTGGTAGACAGTTGTGTTTCGACGTCAAAGGCGCGGATACTATCTACCTCATCACCAAAAAATTCGATACGATATGGCTCATCATTACTAAAGGAAAACACATCGATGATTCCACCTCTTACCGAAAATTCACCAGGTTCTGTGACAAAATCGACTCGCTTGAATTTATACTCAAAAAGCACTTCATTTACGAAGTCTATGGAGAGTTCATCGTTCAACTTTATTTTCAGGATAGTGCGGTCTAGCTCTTTTTTGGTGACGACTTTTTCAAAAAGCGCTTCCGGATACGTCACAATGATGGAGGGTTTCTTTCTAGAATTGATGCGGTTGAGTACTTCCGATCTCAATAACACGTTTGCATTGTCGGTTTCCTCAATTTGGTAAGGTCTTCTGTAACTACCAGGATAGAAGAGCACATTTTTTTCGTCAACCAGCTGTTCAAGATCATTAAGGTGATAGGCTGCTTCTTCTTTATCGTTAAAAATCAACAGGAATGGCCGTTCTGAAGTTTTAAAAGCTTCTGCCTGAACAAAAGAAACCGCAGAGCCAACTAGGCCTTTTAGAAAGATGGTTGGACGTTGTTCAGAAGCTAGGACTTCTTTGAGTTTCCCAAATGCGGGATGGTTGGAGATTTTTTCTGTGAGTTCAGCTTTTGTCATCGCGCGCAAAGATAGTAGAAAAACTCAAATGCATAAGCATGACCAAAGGATGACACAACTTTTTAATCTTCCTTTTTGTTTTGTTTTTTCTCGTAAAAGTTTCTTCTAAAATTTCTGTTTTTTCTGTCGTATCTTTTTGTTCTGTTGCGCTTGTTATTCAATAAAACCAACAGAAATAGAATAGCAATAATCACAATAACGATGATGAATTGCATATCTGGTGAAAATTGATCGAGCATGGCTTAAATTTTTGTAAATATAAGGAGTCTATTCACTTCTAAAACTTACACCCGTATTACAAAATCCTGCTTCACCTGTTCTTTTCTAAAAAAAACAAGTCCCCACTGAAAGGTGTCGATCGTGACCTGAACTTTATCATGAGCTTTTATGCTTTCCCAGGCCATTTCCATGGATGGAGACCAGTGAATATCATCAAAAATGAACACTGTATCATTATGCTTGTGTTTAATAAGGCTTTCAAAGTACATTAAAGTCGCTTTGCCATCATGATGACCATCGATAAACACCAGATCAAATTTTTCTTCTGATTTTAGCTGAGCTAGACTTTCTGCAAAAGAGGAATTAATTGCAGTAATTTTAGATAAATTTAAGCTATCAAATTGACGCTGCGCATATGCTGATGTCTTGGGGCAAGCTTCTACTGTTTTTAGATTCACCTTTTGATTTCCTGCAATACTTACACTTCCTAAACCTATAGATGTCCCAAGCTCTAAAGCTTTGGTTACAGATAGATAATCGACAACACGCATCATAAGCCGCGCTCGTTTTCTAGAGATCGAAACATGTTGAGCTATTTTAGATACAGGTCTCAAATTACCATCAAAGACTTTAGAGCTAGCTCCAACATCTTTAACGTCAAGGACCTCTTCCGAATCAAGCGCTTGTTGTTGTGCCTGATCCCAAAAAGTATACTCATCAAAATGATGTTTGTTATAAAAACATTGAGTAATCAATTTATAGACAAAAGGGGAATGTATACCGTGTTGATTCTTGGAAGACCACAAAAATTTTAAATAGGCTTTTGCTTTAAACCACATTCTGCTTAAGTTGATTTAACTGACAAAAATCATACTTTTTGAAGCAGCATCAGCGTAAAATTGTAAAAAATTTACAGACATGCTTTTACAAACTATATTCGTCAACTGGACTAATGGTGCCTTCATTATGACCGCTATTTTTGGACTGGTAATCGTAAGCTTAGTGGGCTTCGTGATCTATTATATTTCTAAAGCCGCAAAGAAAGAACGGGAAGAAAAACAAAGCAAAGAAAACGCTTAAGCTTCTAGCTTCATCGACAATTCAAACCAGTGTTCAGTTTTGTCTTCCAGATCTTTGGAAATGTTTTGAAGTTCAATGGTTTTTTCTTTGATCTCATCCGGACTTAAATCGTTCAGAAACTCTGCTTCGATTTTTTCCTTTTTCTTTTCCAGCGTATTGATTTCCTTTTCCAGCTTCTTATAAGTCTTCTGCTCATTAAAGCTAAGTTTATTTTTAGGATCTAAATTCTGCTTTGGCTTTTGTTCAGCAGGTCCTGAGTTGGACTGGCTACTTTCTTCATATTTAGCCTCGAGTTCCAGCGCTTTCAATTCCCTGTAGTCTGAGTAATTTCCAGGAAAATCGGTGATTTTACCTTCGCCAAACACGAAGAGGTGGTCCACGATTTTATCCATAAAGTATCTATCATGACTCACGACAATCAAGCAGCCGGGAAAGTCCAGAAGAAAATTTTCCAGCACATTCAAGGTGACAATATCCAGGTCATTGGTCGGCTCATCCAGAATTAAGAAGTTAGGGTTTTGAATCAACACCGTACACAGGTATAATCGTTTTTTCTCTCCACCGCTGAGTTTTTCCACAAAATCATATTGCTTTTTGCGATCAAACAGAAATTTCTCCAATAACTGAGAAGCTGAAATCTGCCTTCCTTTAGATAACGGAATATAATCTCCATAATCTCTTATGACCTCGATGACTTTCTGGCCTTCTTTAGCTTGGATACCCCCTTGGGTATAATAGCCAATCTTAAGCGTTTCACCATGAACTACCTTACCTTGATCTGGCGTTAATCCTCCTGTAAGCACATTCAGAAACGTAGATTTTCCAGTTCCATTTTTTCCAATAATACCTATGCGTTCATTCTTTTTGAAAATGTATTCAAAATTCCGAAAGAGAGTTTTGTCTTCAAAACTTTTGGAAATATTATGCATTTCCAAAACCTTGGAACCGAGTCGTTCCATGTTGATGTCCAATTCCACTTTATGATCGTTGCGGCGTTTGCTGGCGCGGTCTTTTATTTCTCCAAAGCTTTCTATTCTGGATTTGGACTTTGTAGTCCTAGCTTTCGGCTGGCGTCTCATCCAGTCTAGCTCTTTTTTATAGAGTTGCTTGGCTTTGGCAGTCGTGGTTTGCTCTACTTCAATGCGTTCTGCTCTTTTTTCAACATAATAACTGTAGTTACCTTTATAGCTATAGAGCGTTTTATCTTCAAGCTCGATGATGTGGTTGCACACCCGGTCCAGAAAATACCGGTCGTGTGTGACCATAAATAAAGTAAGATTTTCACTCTTTAAGAACTCTTCCAGCCATTCGATCATTTCAAGGTCTAAATGGTTGGTAGGTTCGTCAAGTATCAATAAATCTGGTTTTCCAAGTAACAAGTCCGCCAGAGCCAGGCGTTTTTTTTGTCCACCCGATAGATCACCAACCCTTTTACTGAGGTCGTCTAGCTTAAGTTTGGATAAGATTTGCTTGTAGGTCGTTTCAAAATCCCAGGCCTGTTTAGCCTCCATCTGGTCAAAAGCCTTTTGATAAGCTTCAGAATCATCTGGATTTTGAAGCGCTTTCTCGTAGGCGTTGATGATGCTAAGAATTTCATTATCAGAAGATAGAATGGTTTCCTTAATGCTCAAGGTAGGCTCTAGATCGGGTTCCTGTGGCAGAAATCCTACTTTCACTCCTTTTCTGTAAACCACTTGCCCGCTATCTGGCGCTTCTTTGCCCGAAATGATATCCAATAAGGTCGTTTTACCTGTTCCATTTTTGGCAATGAGTGCTATTTTTTGTCCCTGGCTAATTCCGAATGAAAGGTTGTCAAACAACTCAAGCATTCCGTAAGACTTAGAAACTTCTTCGACTGATAAATAATTCAAGGCGTATAATTTTTTTGCAAAAGTACTTAAGTCCAGCTGAACAAACTAATTCTCCGACTCAGAGGTTGTTAATAGACTCTATAATATTTCAAAAACCAGTATTTACTTCTTTCATAAAGATTATTTTTGGCGCTTTGTAACTAAAAATAAAATCAAATTCAAATGAAAGTAGCTGTTGTCGGCGCTACCGGTATGGTAGGCCAAGTGATGCTCCAGATTTTAGCGGAGCGAAATTTTCCTTTAACTGAATTAATTCCAGTGGCCTCCGAAAGGTCTGTTGGTAAAACCATCACTTATAAGGAAAAGTCTTACAAAGTGGTAAGTCTTGCAGACGCAGTGAAACGAAAACCTGAGATGGCCTTGTTTTCTGCTGGGGGAGCAACTTCAGAAGAATGGGCACCAAAGTTTGCTGAGGTTGGTACTACCGTGATCGATAATTCTTCGGCCTGGAGAATGGACCCTAGCAAAAAACTGGTAGTTCCAGAAATCAATGCCTCAGAGCTTACAGACGAGGATATGATTATTGCCAATCCTAATTGTTCTACAATTCAATTGGTCATGGCTCTGCAACCTCTTCATAAAGCCTTTCAAATCGATAGAGTAGTGATTTCTACCTATCAGTCGATCACCGGAACTGGAGTGAAGGCTGTCGAGCAACTCGAAAATGAATACGCTGGTAAAACTGGTGAAATGGCCTATCCTTACCCCATCCATAAAAATGCCATTCCGCATTGTGACGTGTTTCTAGAAAACGACTACACCAAAGAGGAGATGAAACTCACTAATGAGACCAAAAAAATCCTATCAGACGATAGTGTGAAAGTGGCTGCAACTGCGGTGAGAATTCCAGTGGTTGGAGGACATTCAGAATCGGTGAACATCGAATTTAAGAAAGCGTTTGAAGTGTCTGATGTCAAAAAGTTATTAAGTGAAACAGAAGGGATTACGCTACAAGACAATCCAAGCGTGAACACTTATCCTATGCCTATTTATGCTGAAGGTAAAAACGACGTCTTTATTGGTAGAATTCGAAGAGATTTTACTAGAGATAATGCACTGAATCTATGGATTGTTTCTGATAATTTAAGAAAAGGAGCTGCGACGAATGCGGTTCAAATTGCCGAGTATCTCCTGAAGAATCGATTCAAAGCATAATCGAAATAAATAGAATAATTTAAGCGCCTTTCCTGTGAGTTTGAAAAGGTGTTTTTATACCTGTATTATTCTTAAAAATGAGAGGATGAAATATTATTGAGGTTTATTTATATTTACTTCAAAATATCATTCCATGAAACAACTAATTATACCTGCAGCTGCAGTTTGTCTTTTAGCATCCTGCAATGAAGGCGAAAAAAATCAAGCTACATTGACTTATCCAGAAACCAAACAAGTCGATACTGTTGACGCTTATTTCGACACGGAAGTTAAAGACCCGTACCGCTGGTTGGAAAACGACCGCAGCGACGAAACTGGAGAATGGGTGAAAGCTCAAAACGATCTAACCTTCGGTTATTTAGAAAGTATTCCTTACCGAGATTCTTTGAAAGAGCGTTTATCTGAAGTCTGGAACTATGAGAAGATTGGGGCGCCATTCAAAAGAGGGGAGTATACTTACTTTTCTAAAAATGATGGCTTACAGAATCAGTATGTGTATTACCGCTATAAAAATGATGAATCTCCAGAGGATGCCAAAGTTTTCTTAGATCCTAACATCTTTAGTGAAGATGGAACTACCTCCATGGCAGGGATGAGTTTTACAGAAGATGGAGACCTGCTAGCTTATTCGATTTCTGAAGGAGGAAGCGACTGGAGAAAAATTATCATTCTCGACGCTGAAACCAAAGAACAAAAAGGCGATACGATTGTAGATGTCAAATTCTCTGGAATTTCATGGAAAGGAAATGAGGGGTTTTATTACTCCAGCTACGATAAACCTGACGGCAGCGAACTTTCAGCAAAAACAGATCAGCATAAGTTATTCTACCATAAACTAGGGACTTCACAGGATGAAGATCTACTGATTTATGGAGGAACAGAAGAAGAAAAGCATAGGTATGTCTCTGGCGGAGTGACTGAAGACAATCGCTATCTGATCGTTTCTGCATCTAAATCTACTTCCGGGAACCGTTTAATGATCAAAGATCTAACTCAGGACAATTCAGAATTTGTAGATGTTGTAGATTCCTACGATAATGATGTGTACATCATTGAAAACGAGGGTAGCAAACTTTATATCGGCACAGATATGGATGCACCAAATCGTAAAATCGTGACCGTAGATGCCAGCGCTCCTCAACCTGAAAACTGGGAGGATTTTATTCCGGAAACTGAGCATGTGCTTTCCCCGTCTACAGGAGCTGGATATTTCTTTGCAGAATATATGGTGGACGCCGTATCTCAGGTGAAGCAATATGATTATGAAGGAAATTTAGTAAGAGACGTTGAACTTCCAGGAGTGGGATCAGTAGGCGGATTTGGTGGAAAAAAAGAGGCTGAAGAGCTGTATTTCTCATTTACTAATTATACCACTCCAGGAACCATTTATAAATTCAATCCTAAAGATGGCTCTGCAGAAGTCTATCAAAAACCAAACATCGATTTTGATACCGAAGCTTACGAAAGCAAGCAGATTTTTTATACCTCTAAAGACGGTACCGAGATTCCAATGATTATCACTCATAAAAAAGGAATCGAGCTTGATGGTACAAACCCTACCATGCTTTATGGTTACGGAGGTTTCAATATTTCTTTAACGCCTTCTTTTAGCACAGCCAACACCGTTTGGTTAGAAAATGGAGGAGTTTATGCAGTAGCCAACCTGCGAGGTGGTGGTGAATACGGTAAAGAGTGGCATGACGCAGGAACCAAGATGAAAAAGCAAAATGTATTTGATGACTTTATTGCTGCGGCAGAATACCTGATTGATGAAAAGTATACCTCGTCAGATAAATTAGCTATTCGTGGAGGATCCAACGGAGGACTTCTGGTAGGTGCCACTATGACGCAACGTCCAGACTTGATGCAGGTCGCCTTACCAGCGGTAGGTGTGTTGGATATGTTACGCTACCATACCTTCACCTCAGGTGCCGGATGGGCCTATGATTATGGAACTTCAGAAGATAACCCAGAGATGTTTGAGTACCTCAAAGGTTACTCTCCATTGCATAACGTTAAAGAGGGAACCGAGTATCCTGCAACTCTAGTCACGACTGGAGATCATGACGACAGAGTGGTACCAGCACATAGCTTTAAATTCGCGGCAGAATTACAAAGCAAGCAAGCTGGTGAGGACCCGACGTTGATCCGAATTGAAACCGATGCAGGTCACGGTGCTGGAAAACCAACCTCTAAAATCATTCAGGAATACGCCGATATTTTCGCGTTTACTTTTTACAATATGGGTTACGAGGAATTGTAAGCATTTCTTTTAGAATGAAAAATCCCCTGCTGTATTCAGTTGGGGATTTTTTTTATAGCTATAATTTAATGTTGCCTTTTAGAGTTTAGTTGTATCCTTACTTTATAATGAACGACAGCTGTTTCGGATTATTGAAAATTCTGTCAATTCGAGTGAATTTCACAATTGAGATGAGTGAAATTTGTATCGAGAATAAGAATTTTTTAATATGAATGAGTTCTCGATACGATCCCGATATTCATCGAAATCACTCGAATTGACCTTATGCAATTTATTTTAGTTCATAATGAACAATTGGTTATGAAGCTATTGTTTCTATATCGTTTATAGTAATTGAGCGTTTTAAAATTTCCACCTGTATTTTTAAATCTTAATAACCCATAAGGACTGCTATGGCTATAAATGCCAGGGCTAGAATTATCACGACAATAAAGAGGCTAAAGATGAATTTGAGCCATTTTTGAAAGGAGACTCCTGCCATTCCTAACATAGCCATCAGTATCCCGTTTGTAGGAATAATAAGATTGGAAAGTCCGTCGCCTAATAGGAAGGCCAATACGGCCGTCTGTCTCGAAATTCCTAAAATATCTGATAAAGGTGTCATCAAAGGCATTGAGACTAAGGCCTGACCTGATGCCGACGGGATGAAAAAATTCAACAGCGTTTGAAAAAATAACATGCCCTCTGCTGCAAAGACTTTTGGTATGGTTAATAAGGCTTCACTGAAATGGTACAGAATGGTATCAATAATCATCCCTTCCTCAAGAACCACAGAAATACCGCGAGCTATACCTACCACTAGTGCGGGCACAATCATGATTTTAAGGCCCTTGGTGAAGGCGTTCATCAACTCATCCCCAGACATTCCTGCTATCTGAGCAATGATGATGAGCATTCCTATAAAACATCCGGTCATTTCAATCAATCCCCAGCCTATCCATTGTACAGCCAAGAGAATAGCGGCATAAGATAAGACAAAGAACAAAAGAATATAAATATGCTTTTTTTCTAATATTTCTTTTTCAAATGATCCAAATTCCTTTAAATTGAATTCATCATCTTTCATTAAGCCAAGGGAAGGGTTTTTCTTAATTCTATCACCGTAGCGAATGATAAAGTAAAAACCAACGCCTGCATACACTAGGTAAATGAAGAATCGAAACCCAATCCCGGAGCCAATGGGAAGTTCTGCTATAATTTGTGCGATTTGGACCGTAAATGGATTGGTCACCCCAGAGCTCCAGCCTAAAAAAAGAGGAACACTAATGAGGGCTAAACCAAAAATGCGGTCGTATCCTAAACTTTTGGACAAGAACAAAAAAACAGGAATTAAAGCGATAGATTCACCCAATATCCCCATAAAAGATGATGCCGAAAAGACCGTCATATAGATCAGGAACAAAAGGAGTTTTGGCTTGTTTTTGAACTTGGCAATCAAGGCAAATAAAAACGCATTTATAGCTCCAGTGTATTGGATTACTGTAAACACGGAGCCGATTATAAAAAGATAAAAGACAAGTACAGCAGAATCTGCAAGACCTTTTGGTATGGCGCTAAGAGTGCCTAAAACAGAAACTGGAGACGACTTTCTTTCTACGCTTTCTTCCAGGAGTGCAGCTTGTAACGAGTAATTTTTTGGAATCTCTGAATAGCTGTCAGGAACAATAACCGTTTGAGTAATTTTACCGTAGTCTTTTTGTTCTCGCTCAAAACTCCCGCTAGGTATGATATAGGTTAATAAAGAACAACTGACAATAATCCAAAACAGGAAAATAAAAATATGAGGAATTTTAAAACGCTTCACCAGAAGTTTCTTAGTTAAAATGTAGCTGAGGCCCTACACAGAGCTAGTCTTACATTACGAAGCGATAAACTTACACATTTGCGCGAAGTCAAAAAGACAATAGCGTTTTTGTGTTGTTTATTTTAATAGTTATCTAAGAGTTTATAAATTCTTACTGGTTTAAAAGGTACTCACTAGTTCAATTTCTAAATTCGCAAGTAGAGTTTAATTATAGTGGATTCAATGATGATTAACAGCTGAATACTATATTATTTTGAAAATAAGGCCATGAAAAGTGGGGAAGTATAAAGTTGGAAGTGTATCCATCGAACAAAATCAGGACAAGAATCCTCCAAATTAGGGAGTTTATGTTTCGCTTAATTTCTTAAGTATTTATGCAGATAGGCTTTATTCTTTTTCATATTCTAATTTCTTTTGGTTTTTATCCAAAAATTCTGAATAAGATTCTAAAAGAGTGTTTTCACTGTCTAAAATATCACTTAAATAATAAGCCAATTTCATAAACACCTCTTCACCACCTTCATCAATATTTTCATAGAAAAAGTCGGTTAATCTTCTTGTTTTTAACTGAAGTAATTCCGATTGAGTTTCAATATCTAAGAGTTTTGAGATAATATCATACTCCAGCAACTCCGCTTTTTGATTGATAAAAAACCTAAGGCTTATATTCTTGCTGGTTGTGACTTGAAATCCCCCTGAACTTGATATCAATTCAACGAGTGTTAATTCAGGGTCTAAAGGTTCACTTTCCTCCAACTTTTCCCGAAGTATTTCAAAAAGCTCGAGGTGACGATTATAAACAGTATCCAGATCTGATTGGCTTAACTTGATATCATTTTCTATGGCCAGTAGTGTTTTTTCAATGTATTTTTCGTTATCTATACCATCTTTATAGTTGCTTATAAAAACGGCAATCAACACACCTATGACCACGATAGTGATTTCTTTTAAGTAATTTAAAACACCATTGTTTTTCTTCATCCTCTTTAAGATTTCGAAACAGCACGCTTACTACTAATCGTCTATTGAATTAACGCGACAACGTACTGATGATTAAGGTCTTAAAAATACAAAAATTTTGGTTTTGCAAGTTTTGTCCAGTCCCCAAGGCTTTGGGGAGAACCAGGGACCATTTTTTCCAGAATATCTTTCGAACTGTTAGAAACAAAAAAACCTCAACGAACGAACGTTGAGGTTTAAAAGGTGGTGCCTCCAGGAATCGAACCAGGGACACATGGATTTTCAGTCCATTGCTCTACCAACTGAGCTAAGGCACCAGTTTTATTGCGGGGGCAAATATAAAACCATTATTTAATTAAACAAAAGAAAAGATGAATTATTCTTATCCTTATCTTTGGGGTTTATTTTTCATATGAATTTAGTTGTTGACGTAGGAAATACACAAATCAAATTCGCTGTATTTGACGGAGATGAGCTGCTGGAAAAAAAAAGTTCAAATCCAGAGAAAATCCAAACTTCACTTCGTGATCTCTTTAAAGCGTTTCCAAATTTATCCCAAGGAATTATTTCTTCAACAGCACAACTTCCAGGGATTCTGAAAAAAACATTATCGAACAACCTACACCTTGTGGAATTTTCCCATCAGAGTCAACTGAATTTCAAAAATAACTATAAGACTCCAGAAACCCTGGGCTTAGACAGGATTGCCCTTGTAGCAGCTGCTGCACACCACTATCCTGGTCAACCTGTACTGGTAATCGACGCTGGAACTTGTATTACCTACGATTTTTTAGATAAGTCATCTATGTATCAGGGAGGGGCTATCTCGCCAGGTTTACAAATGCGTTATAAAGCTATGCATGAGTTTACCGGAAAATTACCCCTCATTACTGAATCTATTCAGGACTCCACCTATTTAGGCAAATCGACTAAAGAAGCTATGCAAATTGGGGTTTGCAAATCCATTTCCTACGAAATCGACGGGTATATTGAAGATTACCTTGCTGATTATGAAGATTTAACAGTGGTTTTAACAGGCGGAGATTATTATTTGTTGTCAGCATCTATAAAAAATAGCATATTTGCCACTCCTAATTTTTTATTAAAAGGATTAAATATAATTCTACAACTCAACTCAAATTAATGTTTACAAGATTTTTTCTATTTGTCTCGATACTTTTAATTGGAGCCTCATCTGTGTTTGCCCAACAAGGGTCTTCATCGCCTTATTCATTTCTTGGAATAGGGACAAAAGCCTTTAGAGGGACTGCAGAAAACAGATCTATGGGGGGGTTAGCAATTTTAGGAGATAGTATACACCTAAATTTGAGAAATCCAGCAGCGTATTCAGACTTGAAATTGACAGCATTTACAGCAGGAGGAACTTATAATACTGTGGATTTGGAAACCGAATCTGATGCTACAAGCCTAGATTATGTAACTTTAGATTATGTAGCCATCGGCTTGCCTTTTAATCTTTTAGGAGTGGGTTTTGGTGTAAAACCTCTAAGTGCTGTTGGTTATGAGCTTGAAGAATTATCGTCAAATCAACTTTCTAGGTTTGACGGACGTGGAGGTGTCAATTCCGTTTACTTTTCACTAGGTTTTGAACCTATCAGGAATTTGAGATTGGGCGCAACTGCCAATTATAACTTTGGAGATATAGAGAATAAAGCTATTATTGAAACAAGAGGAGTCCAGTTTTCTTCCAGAGAAATTAATTTTACAGATGTCAGTGGGTTTTCGTTTGATGCCGGAGCGCTCTATGATCTCAAACTTTCAAAAAAATTAACTTTAAAATCTTCTGCCAGATATAAAACTGGCTCGTCCTTGAGTATAGATAGAAGAAGGGAATTAGCGACCATACAAATAGGACAAAATCAATCTGAAATTGTAATCAATGAAGTCAACATAGAATCTTTAGATTCTGAAATTCAACTTCCAGAAATGTATGCTTTCGGATTAGGCATCGGGCAAGAGAGAAAATGGTTTGCAGGATTGGAGTACGAAAACTATCAGGCAGGAGACTTTTCTGCGCTAGCATTTAATTTTGGCCCCGAAGTGGTACAGAAGGAATCTAATGTTTTCAAATTTGGTGGATATTTTATTCCTAGGTACAACGACCCTGTAAGTTACTTAAAACGAATAGTTTATAGAGCTGGGATAAGGTATGAGGAAACAGGATTACAATATCAAGGACAGGACATAAACGAGTTTGGCATATCATTTGGTTTAGGTTTACCTGCCGGTCGGGTGTTTACCAATGCCAATATTGGAGTTGAATATTTCGAAAGGGGGACAACAGATAACGGACTGATTCAGGAAAATTTTATTAGCGTCTTCATGAGTTTCTCTTTCAACGACAAGTGGTTCATTAAATCTAAATATAATTAAATACTTAAAATTATGAAGTTTAAAATTGCTTTCACACTTTTAGGAGTGCTCTTCGCCTTTAATACAGCAAGTGCTCAAAATTGCACGGCAACACTAAGTTTGTTTAACGAAAGTGCCAAAGTCAATAACTTTAGCGATGCTTATCCTAAATATAAGCAACTTGTTGAAAATTGCTTAGAATCTGAAGAATTGAATGATCAGTATAAGATACTCATATTTCAACGTGGTGAGAAGATGCTGGAAGGAATGATCGATGATGCTGAAACTGAAGAAAGAAAAATGGAATTGGTTCAGGAATACATCGATAACCAAATGATGCGTCTGGAAAAGTTTCCACAAAAAACAAAGAAAGGAGATATCTATTCTGATATTGCCATGATCAAGTACAAAAATGAAGTCGGAACTCTGGAAGATCGACTCAAAGCTTTTGAAGACGTCATTGAAGCAGACAAAGAAAATTTTGCCTCTCCAGTTGCCATTTATGCCTATTTTAGAATCGCTAATGAGCTTAATGATGCGGGTAAAAGAGATATTCAGTTTTTGTTTGACAAATATGATGAGGTTATTGAATTGATAGAGACGCAAGAAAACGAAAAAGCAGCAAATGCTAAGCCGCTTATCGAAAAGCAAGAAGCTCAGGAAGAATTAACTTCTAGAGAATCCAGAATCCTTAAGAATTCTGAGATCTACTTGAGAAATTATACCAAGATAAAAGGGAGTGTAAACTCTTTACTAGGTTCTAAAGCTGATTGTGATAACTTGATTCCTTTATATAATAAAGATTTCGACGAGAAAAAATCTGATGTGAAGTGGTTAAGAAATGCTAACGCTAGATTATCGGCAAAAGACTGTACAGAAGATCCTTTATTTTTCAAAGTGTCTGAAGCTTTGCATAAAATGGAACCTTCTGCCAACTCTGCTTATTCTTTAGGACAGTTAGCTGAAGCTGAAGGCGACAGAGCCAAAGCTTTAGAATACCTCAATGAAGCTGCACAACTTGCAACAGATAAAGGTAGAAAATCTAGAATTTACTATAGAATTGGAAATATTTATAAAGATCAGGGGAGTTATTCTCAAGCTAGAACCAATTATCGTAAGGCCTTACAAAACAAGCCTTCTATGGGAGTTGCATATTTGAAAATTGCAGATATGTACGCCAAAAGCGCAAATAATTGTGGTGATTCAGTATTCAACAAAAGAGCAGTATACTGGCTAGCGGCAGATTATGCAAAGAGAGCTGGTCGTGTCGACCCTTCTATTAGTTCTAATGCTAACGCAGCAGCAGAGAGCTACAGAGGAAGAGCACCTCAAAAGTCTGACATCTTCCAGGAAGATGCAGCTGGAAAGAAAATCTCATTCTCAAACTGTTGGATTGGAGAAAGCGTGACGGTTCCAAACCTTTAGAATGAGCAATAACAAATCATTTTTTTACAAAAGCATTGCTGTATGTTTATTTACAGCAATGCTTTTTGCTTGTGAAGGCAACCTAAAGGAAGTCAAACAAATGGAGAAGGACTTTTTGGAACCTCAATCCAAAGTTTATGATCTTAATTTATTTTACACCGATAGCGGTTCTGTGAGAGCTAATCTCAGGAGTACAATGATGCTGGACTATTCCAACAGAGCCTTCCCTTTTCGGGAATTTCCAGAGGGTATAGAGCTTGATTTTTTTGAAGCAGACTCCAGCAAGAATACAATTTACTCAGATTACGCTATACAATATCTAGAAACTGGACTAATTGATTTGAGAACAAACGTGAAGATTGTTACTTCAGACAGTACGATATTACGTGGGCCTCAATTGTATTGGGATCAACGACAGGAATGGTTATTTACAGATTATCCATACGATTTGCAACTACCCAATGGAGCGAGGAACAAAGGGGAGGGTTTTGATTCCGACCAGAAATTTAGTACATTCAATTCCAGATCCAATACGGGTACACAATACATACAAGACCAATGAAATTTTTCAAATACTTTGAGTATGCTTACATCGCCTTCGCTATCTTCTTTATTATAGAAGCCATACGGATATGGTCTGAAAGTGAAAGCAGAGCATATCTTTATCTTTTCTTTTCCGCCCTAGCAGTCTTTATGTTCTTTTTTAAAAGAAGATTTAGAAAAAAAGTTGAAAATAAAAACAAGCCTTAATGAGCACAGAAGTCCTCATTATTATATTGTGCTTGCTATTGTCTGCTTTTTTTTCAGGAATGGAAATTGCTTTTGTGTCTTCCAATAAGGTTCATATTGAACTTCAAAAGAACAAGACAGATATTATTGCGAGTATTCTCAAAATCTTGACTAAAAAGCCGTCTAAATTTATTGCCACTATGCTTGTGGGCAATAACATAGCCCTGGTTGTTTATGGATTTTTTATGGGAGATCTGGTGATGGAATGGTTTGCTGGTATGCAACCGCTTCAAAATCAGTTTTTAAGTTATCTGATTACCGATGCCAGCCTTTTTACTCAGACTTTGATTTCCACATTAGTGATTCTTTTCACTGCAGAATTTTTGCCTAAAGTATTTTTTCAAATCTATGCTAATGTTCTGCTTAAGGTCTTTAGTCTTCCTGCCTTTGTGTTTTACTATCTGTTCAGCTTTGTGTCTAGCTTTGTGATCTGGATTTCAGATATCATTCTGAAGAATATTTTCAAAATTGAAGGAGACAAAGTGCAACTTAATTTTAGTAAGGTGGAATTAGGAGATTACATCAACGAACAAATGGAAACAATTGAATCTAAAGAGGATGTAGATTCAGAAATACAAATTTTCCAAAATGCTCTTCAATTTTCGGAGGTCAAAGCACGGGAAGTAATGATTCCCCGTAATGAAATAGTGGCTGTCGATATATCTGAAGATACCAAAAACCTAACCGAAATTTTCACTAAAACGGGCTTATCAAAACTCTTGGTCTATAAGGAAAGCAACGACGATATTGTAGGTTATGTTCACTCTTTCGAAATGTTTCGTCAGCCAAAAGATATCCAAAGCATTTTGATGCCCGTTGTCTTTGTGCCAGAAACCATGCTGGTAAAAGAAATCCTAAACTCACTTATCAAGAAAGGAAAAAGTATAGCCGTAGTTGTAGATGAATACGGTGGGACAAGCGGTATGATGACTGTAGAAGATATCGTAGAAGAACTTTTTGGTGAAATTGAAGATGAACACGATTCGGTTATTCTCGTAGAAGAAACCATTAGAGAAAACCTTTATAAGTTTTCTGCAAGGCTAGATGTGGATTATATTAACGAGAAGTATGACCTAGATCTTCCCGAGAGCGAAAACTATGAAACNTTAGGGGGNATGATTGTGAATACGACCGAAGAAATTCCCGAAGTAGGNGAAGAGGTGCGTATCGATCAATTTACCATCAAAATCATGGAAGCTTCCAATAAAAAAATCGAGCTCGTTTCTGTAAAAGTCAATTCTGGCGATTAGGCTAAAGTTCTCGTAATTTTCATGATGACAGGTCGTATTGATCTTTAGAAACATCCGCTCAAATATTTTGAACAACAAGGTTTTATATATGGCCTAATTATCTTATTTTCGCCCCCTATATTTCTTAAAATATCCTAAAATGGCAATACTTAGTAAAATTAGAGAACGTACAGTTTTTCTAATAGTTATCATCGCATTAGCGCTTTTTGCTTTTGTCTTGACAGATTTATTTAGAAACGGTGGCTTTTCATCCGATAAAGCGACTAATACTGTAGGTGTAGTTGGTGATGAAGAAATCAGCAGAGAGCAATTTGCTGCTGAAGTTGAAAATATTGTTCAGCAAAGCCAAGGACGAGTTAGCACAATGCAAGCGGCAAAACAAGCTTGGGAAAATAATTTGAGAAGAACCTTATTGAAGCAGGAGTTCGAAAAGCTTGGACTAGAAGTTGGTGCCGATCAAATTACAGATGCTATGTCGGAGCAATTAGCTGGTGATCCACGATTTTCTAATGAAGCAGGCTTTTTTGATGAAGGTAAACTCAAGCAATTTATTGCAGAGTTGAAAGTCACTTCTCCGGAGCAGTACCAGCAATGGGTGAATTTCGAAAAGTCGATGGAAGTGAACGCCAAATCTCAATTGTATTTCAATATGGTAAGAGCAGGTGTAAAGGCAACACTTCTTGAAGGGAAACAAGCCTATCATCAGGAAAATGATAATCTAACTTTTGAATTTGTAAAAATTCCTTTCACCAAAGCTGAAGATGTAGAGGTGTCAAAATCTGACATCCAGAGCTATATCAATGATCACAAAGAGCGTTTTCAGCAAGACGAAAAAAGGGATATAGAATATGTTTCTTTTGAGGAAGAACCTTCCGAGGAAGACAATACTACAGTGAAAACTGAAATTGAAAAGCTGATTACAGGTGAAAATAATTTTACATCTACAGAGGATGTAGAAGAATTTGTAGCTGTTCATTCTGAAACGCCTTACAACGACAATTATGTTTTTGAATACAATGTAACTGGAGAATTTTCAGAGGATATCTTAAACCTGGATCTAAACGAGGTTTATGGTCCTTATTTTGAAAACGAAAGCTATAAACTAACCAAACTTACTGAACGTACTCAAAAACCAGATTCTGTAAAAACAAGCCATATTTTAGTGACTTATGATGGAACCCGAGTAGATGGGTCTGTCACAAGAACTCAGGATGAAGCAAAAAGCCTAGCAGATAGTATTGCATCGGTAGTGAAAAGAGATTCCGATAAATTTTCAGACTTAGCTTCAGAATTTTCATCAGATCGCCAAAGTGCTGCAAATGGTGGTGACCTTAATTGGATCACTTACGGAGCCTTGGTCCCAGCTTTTAATGATTATGTTTTTGAAGAAGCCAGTGTAGACAGCTACGGCGTTGTGGAAACTGATTTTGGATACCACGTTATTTACCTTGAAGAAAGAACCTCTCCAAAAGCAGCAGTCAAGCTAGCAACGGTTACCAAAGCCGTAGAGCCTTCAGAAAAAACATTAAATGAGTTATATCGTGCCGCTAGTAAGTTTGAGCTAGCTGCTAAGGAAGGTGATTTCCGCGCCGAAGCAGATTCACTTAATAAAACGGTTAAACCCGTAAGTGGTATCAACAAGCTGGACGAGACGATTCCAGGAGCAGGACGACAAAGATCTATCGTTAAATGGTCTTTTGAAGAAGAAACAAAAGTAGGAGACGTTAAAAGCTTCGATACAGGAAACGGCTATATTGTGGCAAGAGTTACAAAGAAAAGCAAAAAAGGATTGAAGAGCCCTGAAGAAGCTTCTGCAGTGGTCACTCCAATTCTAAAAAAGCAAAAACAAGCAGAGCAAATCAAATCTCAAATTTCAAGTAGCGATCTTAATGCAGTTGCTAGTACGTTTGGAGTTACAAAACAAAAAGCAACGTCTATCAACATGAGTAACCCTATTGTTCCAGGCGCTGGTAGAGAACCTAAAATAGTTGGTGCAGCCTTTGCAATGGAAGAAGGTGCAACCTCACAACCGCTTCAAGGAAATTCAGGAGTTTACGTGATTCAACTTCTTGAAAAGAGCGAGGCTCAGGCATTGCCTTCTTATAGAGCAGTTGCTAAAGAAGAAACAGAAAAGAGAACACGTTCGCTCATGAATCCAAGAACGAGCCCTATTATAGAGGCACTTAAAAACAGTAAAGACATTGAGGACAATCGTCATCTTGTTTACTAAAAGTTAATTTTAAGACCAAAAAAAAGTGCTATAGATTCTATAGCACTTTTTTTATAAGACCATGTCTTGAAAAGTGAGAAGTGTTGCATAGCCTTTCTCATTGAAATAATCTCTCGGATTGGTCTGCGATAAGACTAAAACAAAATCGCCACCCCAAGCCCCGAGACTTTTTATCTGTCCATCAAAATCAGGAAATTCTCTTGATTGGATGGGGTTTAGTTTTAAAATTTCGGAGAGCAGTAGTTCATGCTGTTTCAGGACATTTTGTCCTTCCTGAAATGAAGTTACTTTCAGAAAAGCTTCACTGAGCTTATTTATTTCTTCAACTTTTGTCTCAAGGTCAGAGGGTTTTTGAGCTCTGTAGTTTTTTATCGCAGATCTGCTATTCTGCTTCTTTCCTAAATGTAAAAAATAGGTGAAGGGGATTAAAGCTTCAGGAAAATCAATATTTTGTGCCTCAGGCGCGTCTTGTTTCAACCGAAAGCTAAGAGCTGAATTAGCCTGGGCACAAGCAATATCATAACCACTACCTCCAAAAGTATTGTAGAGTAACNGGTAAGCATCCACATCGGCCCACTGGGCGANATTAGTAATTAATGTAGAAGAAGTACCAAGTCCCCAGTTTTGNGGAAATTCAAGCTCAGTTTTGAAGTTATAATTTTGATGAAATATTTTTGAGTTGAGTTGGTAAGCTTCTCTAAGAATTTGAAAAAGACGCTGCTCTATCTCATTCTCACCTTTAACTTTATGAGTGATAACTTCAGCTAGATTAAATTCAGCAGAAAACCATAATTTATCTTGATAATCGTAACTATGCCAGGACGATTTATTTGCTGTCGTTGAGCTTACCTCTAGATGTTGGCCGTATTTACAGGGAATGGCCAGAGCCTTAGCACCATCCAATACCAAATATTCTCCCGTAAGGAGGAGTTTGCCGTGGCTGTAATAGCGTTGAGTTTTCACTAAGCCCTCAATTTTTCCAGTAAACTTATCACTTCTGAATGTGTGACCGTATGGGTCTTAAAGTATTCGACAGCATCAGCTCTTTCTTTTTCGTTAGCTTCAAATTGATTGAGAATATTCATCAGGTGCATTTTCATATGTCCTTTTTGAATACCGGTAGTTACCAATGAATTTACAGCTGCAAAATTTTGAGCAAGTCCAGCCACTGCGGTAATTCTCATCAACTCTTCTGCCGAAGGGTGATTGAGCATACCTAAAGATAACTTGACTAAAGGGTGCAAGCTTGTTAACCCACCGATGGTTCCTAAGGCCAGAGGCACTTCTATCCAAAATTTGAAAATTCCATCCTTTGCGCTCACGTGCGTTAAACTGCTGTAGTGGCCGTTTCTTGCAGCATAGGCATGAACACCAGCCTCTATAGCTCTAAAGTCGTTACCTGTCGCTAAAACCACAGCATCTATTCCATTCATGATGCCTTTATTGTGAGTGACTGCTCGGTAGGGTTCAATTTCAGCAATTTTGATAGCCTGCGTAAATTTATTGACGAATTGCTGTGCTTCTTCGTCCGTATTTCCTAGCTGAGCTATTGGGCAAGATACTTCAGCTCTCACAAGACATTCCGGAACATAATTGGATAAAATACACATGATGACCTCAGGGAATGTTTGCTTAGAAGAGAATGCTTCGTAGGTTTTAGCCTGTTCTTCCAGGGTCTGCCCAAACTGCTCTAAACAGGAGTTGATAAAATTGGCTCCCATGGCATCTACGGTATTGAAAGTACAATACAGCTGATAATAGTTTTCTAGCTCTGAGGTTTTATCGATAAGTTTGATAGCTTTGATTCCACCACCACGCTTCTCCATATTTTTGGTGATGGGTGCCGTTTCTGAAAAAAGTTTTGGCTTTAGGTCTTCAAAGAAAGTCTTCAGGACACTAGGATCTCCTTTAAAATTAAAGTGTACATGACCTACCTTGGTAGTTCCTAGAATTTTGGTAGAAAATCCACCCTTCTCCAGCCAGAATTTTGCAGCTTTACTGGCAGCTGCAATGACAGAGCTTTCTTCTATAGCCATAGGAATAGCGAAAAGCTGACCGTCTATATCAAAATTGGGAGCGATCCCCAAAGGCAAATAATAATTGGATATGGTATTTTCTGTAAACTCATCGTGGAGTTTCTGAAGTTTTTCGTCCGAATTCCAATACTGCTTGATGATTGTTTTAGCAGAAGGATAATCCGATAAATAGTGTTCTGTAAGCCAGTCTATTTTTTCAAGTTTGGACAACTTTGAGAAGCCAGAAATTTGCGACATTAGAATCTTTTAAATTATGAATAACAAAGATACACTTCATAATTAATAACAAACTTCAATCTGTGATTTCAATTTTTTGATATCGCTTAGCTAGCAATCGCACCCCATGTCCTTTCAAATCGAATATAGATTGGAGTTTTAATACAAAAAGTAAGTGATTTTTGGTCTTTTTTTAGTAAAATTGACCCTCAAATTAAATTACCATGAAAATTCGCACTATCGTATTAAGTTTAGTCGTCGCTTTATCAACAGGTGTAATATCATCTACATATGCTCAGTCTAAAGACATAACTTTAGAAGATATCTGGAGTGGAGAGTTCAGCCAGGAGCGAATGCAAAATTTACAGTCTTTAAAAGACGGTAAATCTTACATCGTACAGGATTATGACAGAGCCAATCAAAACATGACTGTAGATATCTACAGCTATGAAACTGGAGAAAAGACAGGGACCCTTTTTAGCAGTCAGACTATCCCAGGGCTATCGGTATTTCAAACCTTCAAACTTAGTGATGATGAAACTAAGGTTATTTTAGGAACAGAAGTAGAATCCATTTTTAGAAGATCGAGACGTGGAGTTTATTATGTATATGACCTAACTGATAAAAACCTTGTCAAAATAGAGGATGCAAAAATTCAATCTCCAGCCTTTTCACCAAAAGGGAATAAGGTAGCCTATGTAAAAAACAATAACATATTTGCGATGGACTTAGATAGTAAATCTACAGTGCAACTCACGACCGATGGGGTGAAGAATAAAATCATTAATGGGGTAACGGATTGGGTTTACGAAGAGGAATTTGCTTTTGTAAAAGCTTACGAGTGGAGTCCAGGTGGAGATAAGATCGCTTACTTAAAATTTGACGAAAGTGAAGTGCAGGAATTCTCTATGGATCTTTATGGTAGATATGGCCGAGATTTATACCCTTCTCAAGATGTTTTCAAATATCCAAAAGCCGGAGAAGACAATGCTAAGGTAAGTTTGCATTTATTCGATTTTGCTTCGGGCAACAATTCAAAAATAGAACTTGGAGAATACGAGTATCTACCGAGATTGAACTGGACTCAGGATGAAAATCTGTTTAGTGTTCAAAGCCTTAACAGGTATCAAAATGAACTGAAGCTTCATCTTGTAGATGTTGATACTAAAACTCCAAAATTGATTTTAACTGAAAAAGACAATGCTTACGTCGATGTAACAAATGATCTTACGTTTTTAAACAATAACAGCTTTATCTGGACCAGCGAAAAAGATGGATGGAAGCATATCTACCATTATGCACAAGATGGCAGCCTGATTAATCAGGTTACAGACGGCGCCTGGGAAGTGACCAACTACTATGGGTTTGACGATACTTCGGGCAGAATTTATTTTCAAAGTACAGAAAACGGTAGTGTAAACCGAGATGTGTATTCTGTCTTAGCGAATGGTAAAAACAAATTAAGATTGACCAGAAAAACAGGAACGCATCGTGCAGACTTTAGTGCAGACTTCACTTACTTTGTCAATACCTTTACCAATACAACCACTCCTGCAGTCTACACCTTACATAAAGCCAGTAACGGAGAACTGGTAAGAGAAATAAAGGATAATTCAGCTTTGCTAGATAAACTAGAGAGTTACAACCTTTCTAAAAAAGAGTTATCAACCATTCAAATCAATGGGAACGAGTTGAATACCTGGATGATTAAGCCGTCTAACTTCAATCCAGAGAATACCTATCCACTATTGATGTTTCAATATTCTGGACCTGGCTCTCAGTCGGTGTCTAATACCTTTTTTGGCACTAATGACTACTGGTACCAGATGCTGGCTCAGCAAGGTTACATCGTTGCCTGCGTAGATGGAAGAGGAACAGGGTACAAGGGCAGAGACTTTAAGAAAGTAACTCAGAAAGAATTAGGAAAATATGAACTTGAAGATCAGATTTCCTCAGCAAAATATTTTGGAAATCAGCCCTTTATTGATGCTAGCAGGATAGGTATTTGGGGCTGGAGCTATGGAGGATTTATGGCTTCCAATGCCATGTTCCAGGCCAATGACGTTTTCAAGACCGCTATTGCTGTAGCGCCTGTGACCAGCTGGAGATTTTACGATACGGTGTATACAGAGCGTTATATGACCACACCACAGGAAAATGCATCAGGATACGATGATAATTCTCCGATTACACACGTTGATAAATTTGATAAAGGGAACTATTTATTGATTCACGGGAGTGCAGATGATAATGTTCACGTACAGAATACTATGCAGCTTATAGAAGCCTTAGTACAAGCCAACAAACAATTTGACTGGAGAATTTATCCAGATAAAAATCACGGTATTTATGGCGGAAACACTCGCCTTCATCTCTATACATTGATGACTAACTTTATTAAAGAAAACTTATAGACCCTATGGAAGCCACAGTTAAACCAGCATATCAAAAAGAGCTATTTGGCCATCCGGCAGGTCTTTACATTTTATTTTTTACAGAATTATGGGAGCGTTTTTCCTACTATGGAATGCGCGCCATTTTGACCCTATACATGCTTGCTAAAGTAAGCTCCGATAATCCTGGCCTTGGCTGGGAGGAAGGCAAGGCTTTAGCGACTTACGGTTGGTACACCATGCTGGTGTACGTGGTGTCTATACCTGGAGGAATTATAGCCGATAAAATTCTGGGGCAAAAGAAGTCCGTGATGATTGGTGGCTGGTTGCTAGTCGCAGGTCATGGTGTTTTGTCGATAGAACAGGATTGGGCTTTTTTTAGTGGTCTTCTTTTGATTGTTTTAGGGGTTGGGATGCTTAAACCGAATATCTCTACGATGGTTGGCGGCCTTTACAAAGAAGGAGATCCAAGACGTGATAAGGGCTTTTCCATTTTTTATATTGGAATTAACGTGGGAGCTGCAGTAGCTGCTATTCTCGTAGGTCTTGTAGCCAAAGAGTATGGCTGGCATTATGGATTTGGTTTGGCAGCTATAGGAATGGTTTTAGGGCAATTGGTGTATATTTTTGGTCAGCGTTATTTAACTCATGTTGGGAATAAGCCGAGTAGTCTTATCGATGCAGATGAACAGTCGGTATCTATCAAAGAGATTTTTCAACGCATGTTGTCTACCAAAAAGTCGCTTTTGGTAGTCCTTCTTTTGATAGCCTTATCTTTTGTGATCCCAATTCAATTTATGGAAACTGAAGTGACAGCCTATATTATATTCTTTATTTTTTTATCAGTTGTCGTTGGCTTTATGATGACCGTCTTTGAAGATCTGAATGGCAAGGTGGAAAAGGACCGTTTTATCGTTCTACTACTATCTTTTTTAATCGTGATCGTGTTCTGGGGAGCTTTTGAACAAGCAGGAGGCTTATTGAATATTTATGCTCAGCAAAAGACAGATAGAGCGATTCCTGATTTCTTCATAAATTTATTTAATCTTGATTCTGCTTGGGAAATACCTGCAGCATTCTTCCAATCTTTAAATCCGTCTTATATTATCATATTTGGTATTCCAGTGGCAGGCTTTTGGGCCTGGATGAAGCGAAATGGTAAAGAAGCCTCTTCTATCTTTAAGATGGCTATGGGCGTCATTATCATGGGACTAGGTTTTGTCTTTATGGTATTTGCGACCATGGATTATGAGGCTAACGGAGAATCTGCTATTTACTGGCTTATTTTTGCTTATCTCTTGCATACCATTGGAGAGTTATCTGCTTCTCCTGTTGCCTTATCCTTTATAACCAAACTAGCGCCATTGCGCTACGGAGCCCTAATGATGGGTCTTTATTTTGCTGCTACTGGTTTAGGAAATAAAGTAGCGGGAATTATTGGGGAATCCTCACAAGCCGAGAGAATCAACATTGAATTGTCAAGCTCTCAGGAAGAGCTTGAGCGTTTTGTTCCAAATCATGAAGCAGATAGCACGTTTATCAATAATAAAGCTTTCACTTTAGAAACAGAGTTATATACCAACTCTTCTGGTGAACTCGTATTTGAGGAAGTGACTACAGGTGAAAAAATTAATTCGTTATTTGCATTTAAGGGAGAGAATTCTCAGCAAGAACTATTAGATAGAATAGACACCTATTCTCCATCGGCAGAGGATAAGCTAATAACCTATCTTAAGTTCGACTATAAAGATGGGAGCTATTTGGGTAGAGTTGATGTAGATCAATTTCAAACTGACTTAGAATTTAAAACATTCTCAGGCATTATTGTATTTACTGTAGCTTTCGGTGTACTGGTCATACTACTTCTCAAACCATTGAAACGCTTAACTCATGGAGCTGAAGAAAAAGAAATTGAAGGCCTTGAAGCTGAAGGTTTTGAACTTGCAGATGATGAAGTAAAGTAATTCTTATGAAATATATCTATGTATTAATTCTCTGTTTTATGGTGCATTCCATTCAAGCTCAAATTGAATGGATGACCATGAATGAGGCTTTAGAAGCACAAAAAAAAGAACCGAAAAAAATATTTGCTGATATCTATACAGACTGGTGTGGACCTTGTAAACAGATGGATGGAAATACCTTTACCAATGCAGATCTCGTCAATTATGTCAATAAACATTACTATCCGGTAAAATTTAATGCAGAAGGTACAGAAACCGTTGTTTATAAAGGGTTTGAGTATACCAACCCAAACTATAAACCAGAACGGAAGGGAAAACGAAATGCTCAGCATTTTTTCGCTAATGCACTGAAGATTTCGGGCTATCCTACAGTGATGTTTTTTGATGAGAATGCTAATGTTATATCTCCTGTTGTAGGCTATAGAACTGCAGAGCAGCTTGAAATTTTTCTTAAGATGATCGCTACAGATGATTATAAGGAATTAACGACTCAGGAGGCCTGGAAGAATTATCAGTCTAATTTTAAAGGCACTTTTGAGAATTGATCTTCAGAGATCACAAAGGCTCCATCTTCCCATGTAGAATGAAATTTTAAATTGAGTTTCCGTGCTGATTTTTTCCAGCGGTCAACATCAGTTTTATAATTGCTACCATCGGCGATGATATATTTAGGCTTTAGATCGCTCCAAACTCTTTCTAAATTGACATCAGGAGAGTTTTTTAATAAGAGATAGGTTGCCTTAAATCCCTTCTTTGGATAAGCTGGTATACTATCTAAGACGAGGAGAAATTCAGAATTGCCGAGATCATATACAGCATCAAATTCTTTTAAAATTATGGTATCAATACCTTTTAACGTTTTATAATTTCTGATATGATAAGACTTATAGATAGAATCCTCATTTTGTAAACGATCTGAAAACAAATGCAAGGCTGAGCCATTTAAAAAGCCCAACTGAGATGTTTTATAAGTATGAAAGACGACAACATCCCTTTGCTGTAGTTGTTCCTGCTTCTCTAAATAAAGGCTAACCATTAGTGCTAGCAAAGCAATATTAATAAATGAATAACTAAGGACCTTTTTCTTACTATTCCAAAAGAAGATAAAGAGCATGAGAATCATGCTGATCACTAGCATTGGTTTAGTAAAATAAATATCAGTAAAAACCAGGCTTTCTTTGGTACTTACCCAGTTGACAAATACCAGCAAAAGATCAAGAAGCTTGGCATAAGTTACAGCTATAAACTCAGGTAATATCTCTAATAGACTTAGAATAATAACTGAAATTCCACCAGCCAACAAAAGTCCAAGAACCGGGAGAATGACTAAGTTGCTAACCAAAAAAAGCCCAGGAAACTGATGAAAATAGTACAAACTTAAAGGTAAAACACCGATTTGAGCGGCTATAGTAACAGTAAGAATGTCCCAGATTTTTCTATGGATGTATGAAGCAGGTGAGTATAGCTTTGATAATCTAGGTTGAAGAGTAACAATACTAATAACTGCAAAGTAACTCAATTGAAATCCTACTTGGTAGATAAAATAAGGATTGAAACTGAGTAATAGAACGGCAGAGATCGCTAAGGTGTTAATAGCGCTTGTTTTTCTCCTGTAGTTGAGCGCAATACTCAACAATGAAAACATTACGGCTGCTCTTAAGACTGAAGTTGAAAATCCAGCCAGAGCTGCAAAACACCAAATTCCTAGGACAACTACTATAGCTCTTACAACTTTACCGTTTTTAACGCGGAGTAAAGCTTTTGTGATATACTGGAGAATCAACAGAAGTATACCAACATGCAATCCGGATACTGCTAATATATGAACAACACCTGCTTTTGAAAATTGATCGTAGATCTTTGGATCAATGTTTTGTTTCTGGCCTAAGAGTAAAGCTTGCATGATATCCATTTGAGCTTTGGTAAAATCATGTTCAGCCAACGAAGATTTAATGTATTCTCTGGCAGCTTCAAAAAACTGAATATAGTCAAATTCATCAAGTTCCATGAGCTGAATTTGATGAATATCAGAATCTATAGAGTGGCTCATTTGTAAGCTGGCCATGTAGTCTTTATAATTGAATTGCTGAGGATTTGTAGGATCTTGAAACGCTTTCATTTTACCGTAGCCAGAAATTTTAAGGTTTGGGTGTATGAGGCTTTCATTCTTCTTTTGAATTTGAAAAAGAACGCTGCCATTGACGCGTTTTCCCTGAAGAAAATCGAGCTCCAACTTGTATTTATCTTTAAACCTATTAGACTTTAAAGATTTCGTTATTTTTCCTTCAAAACTCACAAGGGTATTATGCAACGAATCTCTATTCTGAAGTTGAGTAAAATGGGATTGCTGAAATTTTGGAAAATGCATTTTTGTATTCAATACTCCAAGACTGAATACCAGCAGTAGCGCAATACCTGAAAAAAGGATCTTAAATTGTACCTTAGAGCGGGCTAAAATGAGTGTGACCAGGCATAATAGGAAAAGGATGAATGGTATAACTACGTAAAATGAAATATCGAATGACAACTCAGTAAAACCAAACCAAATCCCAAGCAAGAAGACTAAACAGACTTGGAGTAAAGGTTGGTTAGCATACTTCATGATGTAATTCAGTTTAATAAATCACACGCCTGCTTTTTACGTAGTTTTTCTTCCAGTAGGGATTGTTGATAGAAGAAATCATAACGCCCCGAGATGTACTGGCGTGGATGAAATCTATAGTTTTATTGGATTTGTAAACCACCAGGCCGACATGGTTGATTCTTCTGCTGCTTTTTGATGTTCTAAAAAACACAAGATCACCCACATCAATTTGTTTTAGATTTACTTTGTCACCAATTTTAGACATTTGTCGAGCAGTTCTGGGCAATTCAATTCCGTAGCGAATAAATGATAAGTGTAGTAATCCAGAACAATCTATGCCAGAAGGCGTCATGCCTCCATATTGATAAGGAGTTCCCAAATAGGTTTTAGAGTAGTTCACAATACTGGTAATAGTATTTTCTCTTTTTAGTTCTGCTTCTTTAGCCCGTTTAGAACTTCCGCAGGAGCTTAACAAAACAACCAATACTAAAAGAGTTAACCTGTATAGACCTTTGCTAATATGCCTGATTTGACTTACCAAAATTTCCATGATTTTTTACGTTGATGCTGCTCTCCATAACCATAACCATATCCATAATTATAAGCATTGATACCGCTTTCATCAAGGCCATTGATGACAATTCCCATATTCAGCAGCTTTTTTTGTTTTTGAATATCGCGAATGTGTGGTAAAAGGCGAGTATCTGTATATCCAGATCTAGTGATGTAAAGGGTGATATCTGCATGATGAGAAATCAGGATAGTGTCTGTTACCAAAATGGTAGGCGCAGTATCGACAATAACATAGTCATATTTAGCCTTTGCCTCTTGTAGAAGCTGTTCAAATTTCGAACTCATCAACATTTCAGCAGGGTTAGGTGGAATATCTCCTGAAAGCAAAACGTCTAAGTCTAAGTTTTCAATTGAATTTTTAATAATTAATTCATCAAAGGATATACTATCGTTATATAGATAATTTGAAACTCCAGCAAGATCCTTCTTTAAATTTAGATAATTATGAATTTGAGGATTTCTTAAATCACAACCGATCAAAAGCACCTTCTTTTTTGCAGCGACTAGAGAAGACGCAAGGTTGATTGCTACAAATGTTTTTCCTTCGCCTTTTGTAGTCGAAGTTATAAATACAACTTCAGAATCTATTGTTGAGCCTTGCTCTTTTTTTAGGCTCATAAAGTTGAGATTGGTTCTCATGATTCTAAAGGATTCTGCTACTGAAGATCTATCGTTTGGTAAAATAATTTTGTTTTCTCTATCTTGATGTTGAGGAACTTCAGCTACAATGGGCATATGTGGTAAAAAAGCTCTAATCTGGTCTTTAGTTTTGATTTTTGTATCAAATAAGAAAACTATATAAAGCACTCCAAAAGGAACTATAAGACCCACTACCAGGCTTGAGAGCAGAATGATTTGAGACTTAGGACTTACAGGTGTTGGTTGTGTATAAGCATAATCCACCACTTTTATAATCGGAGCTGTTATGGCATAAGAGAGTGCGGCCTCTTCTCTTTTTTGAAGTAAAAAGAGATATAATTTTTCCTTTACTGCCTGTTGTCGTTTAATGTTTCTGATTTCTTTTTCCTGTTCAGGTAGCTTGCCAATAGTTGAGTCGAACTCGCGTTCTCTGCGTCTAACCTCTTTGAGAGAATACTCCAAACTACTGATGTAATTGTTGATGGTGTTAAGGATATTTTTCCTCAATTGTCCAATCAACTTTTCGGCTTCCTTAACGGCGGGATTTTCTTTTGTAGATGAAATAAGTAAACGCTCCCTCTCAAGAATTTTATCGTTGTAAGTTTCAGTAAAACTGTTGATATTGTCATTATTGATCCCTATTCTGGCTGGAAGAAGTTCGTATTCATCTTGTTTCAAAAGTTCTTCCTTAAAGTCTTTAGTCAGTGATAATTGATTGCTCAATTCAAAGACACGTAATTCGGCCTCATTGCTTTTACCAAATAAAGCAGTAGCATTATTCTCAATTTCAACGATGTCGTTTTCGCTTTTGAAAGTCGCCAATCCTCCTTCTACAGTGTCTAACTCGCTAACAAGAAATTCTAAACGCTCGATAACAAACTCCTCGGTTCGTTTTGCTACCAATCGATTATCATCAATACCATCTGCATTGAATTGATCGATCAGGGCATTGAGTATAGCCTCATTTTTAGCTTTATTTTGCCCTTTCATAGAAATGTCTAAAATTTCACTTCTGTCTCCTAAAGGTTCAACACTCACTTTGTTGGTAAGTGAACTCACAGCCTGTGATAATGACTGAAAACTAAAACTGTAATTAGATCCTACTATTTGAGTTAAATCACCATCATAATCTGGATTGAAATTTAAAACCAAGGGATAGCCTTCAATAGTCATCGGCTCACCCACAGTGTATTTTTCTGAAAAATCGGTTTCTGTATTTTGAATTTTGAATTCGTTTAAGGACTCAAATTCTACGAGGTATAGAGGTGTTCCAGTATCAAACACAGAATCATTATCTATCCATGATACTCTAAAAGGTCTCTCTTCATCCCAAATTTCTGATGTTTTAAAATTGCCTGATTTGTAATATCTACTGGTTAAGTTTAATTTTTCAACAACTTTTGCAGAAATCCTTCTAGATTTTAATACACTTCTCTCATTTTCTAAATTGACTTTGCTCATGTCTATCAGGGGAGAGCCTCCGCTAAGACCAGAAAGGTCGAGCCCATTCTGATCTTTTAAAATCTTAACCTGGGCATTGGTCTGATAAATATTCGTCGAATAGCGAAGATATATAAAGGCTGCCGATACCGATATGATCACACAAATAACAAACCACGGCCAGTATTTTAAATACTGAAGTACAATTTTTTTGAGATCTTCACTGTTATCTTCTGGAGTTGATGGTGAATTGAGTTGTGAGGTATGGTTTTCCATAAAAAGAGGTTATCGGGCTAATAAGACTATAGCAGAAAATATGATTGAAACTACAGAGAGTAACGTTCCGACATTACCAACAAATCCAGCAGACTTAACTTTTGGATTATTCGGTTCGACGTATATAATGTCATTAGGCTTAATAAAAAAATACTCAGTATTTACCCAATCCGTTTGTGTCAAGTCTACACGCTTCACTTCCCTTTTCTCACCTTCTTGACGAAAAATTATGACATTCTCTCTTTTCCCATTGATAGTCAAATCTCCTGCCATACCCAGAGCCTGTGGTAAAGTCATATTTTCTTCTATAATTTCGAAAGTACCAGGTTGTCTTACTTCGCCTTGTACAGTGAATTTGTAATTTATAATTCTCACATTGACGGTAGGATTTTTAATATAAACGGATAGCTTTTCTTCAAGCATATCTTGTATCTCCTGAGTAGTCTTGCCTTTAACCTTTATCTTACCCAGTTGGGGAAAATTGATTTCACCATCGCTATTGACCAGATAACCAGTCAATTTTAAAAGCTCCACCTGGTTTGGTTGCATAGAGGTATTCTGTCCAGTGTTTAAATTAAAAGGTAAAACACTTTCAGGATTTAAAGCCGCAGTTGAGATGTTTAGAATGTCATTAATTTGTATTTTGGGATGGGAATTTATAGATGTAATTGGGGAAAATTCCCTTGTATCTATATCTTGATAATACACAATTTCCTGCCTCGTAGAGCAGCCTATGATTGCAAAAAGTGACAGAAAAAAGATGAAGTGTTTCATTAAGATTTTGTTAATCAAATTAAGTACAAATTAGCGCATTTTTTTCATCAAAAGAAAAACTTTTGGATCAAAAATGCTTTTACTTCTTGGGTATTTCAGAATAAAGCAATAATAATAAACTTAAATCACGATTAATTTCTAATTTTGTTAACCTTTTGGTCTTTAACCACTAGCCATGAATCTAATCCTAGTACTTAAGCGTTTTAGCTTAAAAATTTTAAAGCGATTAGCCCGTAATTACGTGCCTAGAATAGTCATATTTTTAATCGACGTATGTATTTCGATAGTTTCAGCACAATTAACTTTTTTTCTGATTTCATCTGTTACTGAAGGAAAGCTCAAGCTTATCCATCTGAGTTGGGAGTTTGCATGCCTAGTTTTTATTCAAATCATTTTCTTCTTGATTTTTAGGTCATACTCTGGTATAGTAAGGTATACAGGCTTTAAAGATTCCATCAAGCAGCTTCAAACAACAATTTCTGCTGTAGCAGCTTTACTGGTCATCAATGAATTGATTTACAACATTTATCAAGTTAAAATTCTGTTGAATGGAGGAGCTATTATCTATGGTTTTATTGTTTTTTCACTATTATTTCTATTCCGAGTGATTGTGAAGAGAGCTTATCAACTCATAAATGCTGAGTCTTCCTCTACAAAAGCCTATTTATTAGGGACCAGTCTTACCGATGTTGCTCTAGCTGAAAGTATTATCTCAGACTCAAGAACAAGATTTGATATCGTTGGATTTATAAGTGAGATTACTAAACTAAAAAGAACTCGTATTCTCACCTTACCTATTGTCACTATAAAACAGTTAAGTCATAAAAAGATCAGAGGGGGAACGTCTGTGATAGTCTCAAGCCAAAAGCTAAGAGAATTGGCCACCGCAGATACAGACATCTTAAACCAGTTATTAGAATTGAACCTTAAGATCTATAAATTACCAGATCTGCAGGATTGGAGTGGAGAATCAATTTCTTCTGAAATTAAAAAAGTTAACCTTGAGGACTTGCTCCAAAGAACTCCCATAAAACTTCAGCGTGATAAATTGAGATCCATATATAAAGGTAAAGTAATTCTGGTAACGGGAGCCGCTGGTTCTATTGGAAGTGATATCGTAAAACAATTGATACGCTTCGAACCAAAGCTTATTCTTATGTTGGACCAGGCCGAAACACCTTTGCATGAGATGAGTCTTGAACTTGCTGCAAATCATCCTGAACTCAAATTTGAAAAAATTATAGCCAACGTTAGAAACTATAAACGTTTGGAAGCCATATTTGATCATTTTCAGCCACAAATTGTATTTCACGGTGCAGCCTATAAGCATGTTCCAATGATGGAGGCCAACCCAATTGAAGCTCTAGACGTTAATTTTATAGGCACCAAAAATTTGACAGACCTATCCTTGATGTATAAAATCTCAAGATTTGTTTTTGTGTCTACAGATAAAGCTGTAAATCCTACCAATATTATGGGAGCTTCCAAACGTAGTGCAGAAATCTATTTACAATCTTTAGCTAAAACTAAGTCGATTTCCACTCGATTTATCACCACTCGGTTTGGTAATGTGTTAGGTTCTAATGGCTCTGTGATTCCACACTTTAAAAGGCAAATCGAAAACTTGGGTCCTGTAACAGTGACGCATCCAGATATTACCCGATACTTTATGACCATAGATGAAGCCTGTCAATTGGTGTTGGAAGCAGGAGCCATGGGAAATGGAGGGGAGATCTATGTTTTTGATATGGGAAAACCTGTCAAAATCATCGACTTAGCCAAACAGATGATTCGCTTATCTGGCTTTGTACCCTTTGAGGATATCAATATTGTGTATACCGGCTTAAGACCAGGAGAAAAACTTTATGAAGAATTACTAGCCGATAAGGAAAATACCTTACCAACACATCATCAAAAGATTCTTATTGCTAAAGCCAGCCATGAATTTGATACCGAAAAATTAATCTTGCTTAAGAATCTTCAGAACCAGATTTTGAACAATAATGAATTGAAGTCTGTTGAGGTCCTTAAAAAACTGGTGCCTGAGTTTATCTCGCTTTCAGAAAAAAATCAACAACGCAATGCTGTTTGATTAAACTTCAAGTTGCTTACTCACCTGAGCATTCACCCAGGCTAAGAAATCTTCATCTGCTTTAGTAAACGCATTTTTAGTGTGAGAATCAATGTCGATCTGTCCAATATTTTCACCCTTTACAAATAAAGGAATCACGATTTCAGATTTAACATGAATGCTGCAGGCGATGTAATTATCCTGAGCAGACACGTCATCTACTACAAAATTTTGATTAGACTCAGCCACTTGTCCACAAATTCCTTTTCCGAACGGTATCGTGGTATGGTCTGTAGGTTCTCCTGCAAATGCTTTAAGAATAAGCTCTCGTTTATCGCCGTTTTTAAAATAGAAACCCACCCAGTCGTAGGTATTTATTTCGCTTTGAAGCAAGTCGCATACCTCTGTGAGTCTATGATTTATATTCAGATTTTCCTGAGTAATAAGTTGCTCAACCCTTGGTTTTAAAGTCTCGAAGTTCATCGCCTCTGTTTTAATGCAAAAGTATTTATTATAACCTCATTACAGATAGTCCATTTTCTATAAATTTGTTAAACATTTAAAAACGTCAAAATTAGGATTTTACCTAAAATAACTCTGAATAATCGATTTGGAAATACTAAAGAAAAATAAAGCTGTTATTCGTTTTCTCGGAATTTTTTTTGGGGTATACATTCTGCTTACTCTGCTTTATCAGGTTTATTTAGATAATGCTCAATCTCAGATCTATTTTCCTGAACCTATAACTCATATTGTAGCCTTACAGACAGAAAGTTTAATTAGCTTTTTTGGGTATGAGACCAAAATAATTCCCAGTCATTATGACCCCTCCATGCGTGTTGGTATCAATGGAGATTATCTTGTAAGGGTGATAGAAGGTTGCAACGCTGTAAGTGTAATCATTCTCTTTCTGGCCTTTATCCTGGCTTTCAAAAAAGATTGGAAAACTACTTTACTTTTTATTTTTGCAGGCAGTGTGTTGATTTATGCGTTTAATGTATTGAGAATTGCTTTACTCACGATTGGCATCTACGAAATTCCTCAATATCAGGAACTCATGCACGGCACCTTGTTTCCCATTTTTATTTATGGATTCGTTTTTTTACTGTGGATCTTTTGGATACGCAGTTATAAAACCAAAGCAAAAACAACTGATGAATAAATACCTGAGATTTGGCTTGATGTTCATACTCATCATAGCTTTAGCTTTAGTCCGATTCTTTGAGCAAGAGCTTTTCTCAGACCCGTTACTCTCATTTTTTAAAACACAATTTAGCCACAAAGACGCTCCAGAGTTTGAAACTATTCAATTGATAAAAACAACCTCTTGGAGGTATCTTCTTAACTCCGTACTCTCCATTTTAATCATTTGGCTTGCGTTTCCTGCGAAAAAAACACTGGTCTTTACTCTGGTTTTTTTTGGTTTTTCTTACGTTGTTTTGATTCTTTTATTTTGGTATTTTATTTCAGATATAAGTGCAGAACATCACCTCATTATCTTTTACATTAGACGGTTTTTGATACAACCCATTTTTGTATTGATTTTACTACCAGCTTTTTACTATCAAAAGAAGACTCTTCAAATCAAATAATTGCTTACTTTTGTTACGTGAATTCTGTCATTACTAAATTAGCATCCCTTTCTTTAGCAATACTTGTGCTATTCTCAACTATGTCTTTTACGGTGGGTACACATTACTGTGGAAACATTATGGTAGACAAAGCTATTCTGTCTCCAGCGCAAACCTGTGATATGCATCAGGAAATGCCAGCAGGTGAGGAATCAGATTGTTGTGATGATGAACTAGACCTCATAAAAGGTCAGGACATTCTCCAATTAACTAAGGCTGAATTTGATTTTGACCCGCCTTTGGAGTTGGCGATATTCAGCTTTATACATTTTAGCTCACCTGATTTTTTTGCTAAAAAGATTGCTTCAACTGAAGTTTACGATCCCCCTCAATATTCCCTCGACTTACTGGTGCTTCACCAGGTGTTCCGTATTTGATACTTTAAAACTTACCTCATTGATTCAATCTGAATCTAATTCAGTTTGACATCAAAACCTATGTGTATGTTTTAATATCAAATGTTATGTTGAATACTATTATTAAGTTTTTTCTTAATCAGCGACTGTTATCGTTTATCCTTTTAGCAGCTATTGTAATTGGTGGGTTGATGGTTTCTCCATTTCAATGGGCAGACGATCTGTTGCCAAGAGCTCCTATTCCTGTTGATGCTATTCCCAATACAGGTGCCAATCAGCAAATTGTCTTCACCGAGTGGCCTGGACGTTCTCCGCAGGATATCGACGATCAGATCACTTATCCGCTCACAACCTATTTATTAGGACTACCAGGAGTAGAATCGGTGCGAAGTAATTCTATGTTTGGCTTTTCTAGCATTTATATCATTTTTGAGGAGGGCGTGGAATTCTACTGGTCGCGTTCGCGTATTCTGGAAAAACTCAGTTCCATCCCTCAAGGTCTTTTACCTGCCGAAGCAAAGCCAACCTTAGGACCAGATGCGACAGCCCTTGGACAGGTGTTTTGGTATACCTTAGAGCCTAGAGACAAAAATAATGAACCAACCGGTGGCTGGAATTTAGACGAGATCCGAAGCGTGCAAGATTTTTATGTAAGATACGGATTGAGCAGTGCAAAAGGAATTTCAGAAGTGGCTTCTATTGGAGGATTCCTCAAGGAATACCAAATTGATGTGAATCCAGACGCTCTTAAATCCTATGGTATATCCTTGATGCAGGTGGCTAAAGCAGTCAAAGAAAGCAATCGTGATGTTGGGGCCAAAACTTTAGAAATCAACCAGGTGGAATATATCGTAAGAGGTTTGGGGTATCTGGAAAATCTCGAGGATTTTGAATCTATTGTAGTCGATGAGTATCAGAATGTCCCTGTTTATTTGAAGGATGTGGCCCGGATCAAAACTGGACCAGCTCAAAGACGCGGTATTTTGGACAAGGCTGGAGCAGAGGTTGTTGGCGGAGTTGTGGTTGCCAGGGACGGCTATAATCCTATGGAAGCTATTACAAATATTAAAGCAAAAATCCAGGAAATTTCTCCCGGTTTACCGAGTAAAACCTTAGCTGACGGCACGACAAGTCAACTCCAAATCGTTCCGTTTTACGACCGATCAGAATTGATTAACGAAACCATTGGTACCTTAGAAGAAGCCATCAGTTTGCAATTGATTATCGCCCTTCTAGTGGTGATTATCATTGTGTTCAATTTGAGAGCCTCCATAGTCATTTCTGCCGTACTGCCTATTTCTGTTTTACTGGTCTTTATAGCGATGAAGCTGTTTAATATCCAGGCGAATATTGTCGCTTTATCAGGAATTGCCATCGCCATCGGCACTATGATAGATTTGGACATTATCCTTTCTGAAAATGTGCTGAAGAAGCTTGAAGCATCACCACAGGACTCATTAGTTAAAAATATTTATGAAGGCTCTGCTGAAGTAAGTTCAGCGATCCTCACGGCGGTTTTGACCACCGTCATCAGTTTTGTGCCTGTGTTTGCTTTGGAAGCTGCAGAAGGGAAACTTTTTATCCCGTTAGCCTATACCAAAACCTTTGCGCTCGTCGCAGCGTTTTTGGTTACTGTTCTGGTATTGCCCACCTTGATCTATGTGCTTTTTAAAATCAAAATCAATAAGACCAAAACAGCTTATTATCTCAATGCTTTTCTTGGTTTAATCGGGATTTGGACGATTTTCTATGAGTTCTGGCTAGGCTTATTTATTATTCTTTATACGGTAAGCTATTTCCTCAGTTATCAAAGTTATTCAGAAAAATACAAGCTCAAAAATCTTCACTTTTACGTGTTGGTGGCTGGCGTTTTGGTCTTGCTTTCCAATCTATGGTTGCCTTTAGGACCTCAACAGTCCATGGTTTCCAATATCATTTTTGTTGGGATTTTAGTGGGTGTTTTGTTGGCGTTTTACCTCTTGCTCCAAACCTATTACGCTCAAATTTTGACCTTATTTTTAAAACACGTCAAGGCATTTTTAGTCTTACCAGTGCTGGCAATTTTTATTGGATTGATGATTTGGCTTGGGTTTTCAACCGTATTTCATTGGCCGAAACAAGCCTCTAATGCTATGGGTTTAGCGATAGAAGAAACGGGATTTTGGAAGTCGTTGGACCAAACCTTTCCTGGCATTGGCAAAGAATTTATGCCCAGTTTGGCCGAAGGTAGTTTTATCTTGATGCCAACCAGCATGACGCATTCTGGTATCAAATTCAACAAAGAGAAGCTTCAGCAGATGGACATGTTGGTAAAGCAAATTCCCGAAGTTGAAACGGTAGTCGGGAAGTTAGGTCGAGTAGAGTCGGCCATCGATCCAGCGCCTATTTCCATGTTTGAAAATCTGATTACTTACAAAACTGAATTCATCTTAAATGCAAATGGCAAACGCCAGGCTTTCAAAGTGAATGGAGATAGGCATTTTAAGATTCAGGGCCTAAAAATTCAAAATTCTCAGATTGAAGTCACTAAAAATTCTGAAGATGTAATTTGGTTTGATAATTCTAAATTTGTATTTCAGGATAATTCAGGAAAGGTATTTTCAGATCAAATTCAGTCTGAACTATTCTATGAAATAAATAACAATTTCAAAGCCTTTTTAATAGAAGATGAAGACGGAAATTACTTTCGAAACTGGCGGCAACACATCCAATCGCCAGACGATATTTGGACTGAAATAGCTGAGGTTACACAAATTCCAGGGATTACGTCTGCACCAAAATTACAACCTATCGAAACTCGACAGATCATGTTGCAAACGGGAATGCGAGCCCCTATGGGCATCAAAGTGTCTGGCCCGGATTTGCAAACTATAGAAGACTTTGGAAAAGAACTGGAAGAAATTTTGAAGCAAGTCCCCGATATCAAAACCCAAGCGGTCTTTGCCGATAGAGTCGTAGCCAAACCATACTTGCACCTCGATCTCGACAGGAACAAGTTAGCGAGATATGGATTGAGCATCGAGCAGGTTCAAAATTATATCTCGGTAGCTATAGGTGGTGAGATACTAACGCAAACGGTAGAAGGGCGTGAGCGCTATGGCGTGAGAGTTCGTTATCCACGAGAATTACGAAATACACCTGAAGCTATAGAAAATATGCTGATTTCTACTTCCAGTGGAATACAAGTGACTTTAGGAGAATTGGTCACTATGGAGTACGAGCGCGGCCCCCAAATGATCAAAAGAGAAGACACGTTTTTAAACTCTTATGTGCTTTTCGACCGAGCCGATGGTGTCGCCGAAGTCACTGCTGTGGAATCGGCAAGAGATGCCATTCTTACTGAAATCAACAACGGCAACTTAAAAGTGCCAAGTGGGGTAAGTTATCGCTTTGCCGGTAGTTTTGAAAATCAAGTCCGTTCTGAAAAGCGTTTGTCTTTGCTTATCCCTGTGGTGTTGGTCGTCATCTTTGTGATTTTATATTTTCAATTTAAGTCCGTACGCATTAGTATGATGGTGTTTTCTTCCATCGCTTTAGCGTTTAGTGGTGGATTTATCATGATTTGGTTTTATGGACAAGATTGGTTTCTCAATTTTAGTTGGTTTGGAGGAAATCTGCGGGATATTTTTCAGTTGAAACCCATCAACTTGAGTGTCGCCGTCTGGGTAGGTTTCATCGCTTTATTTGGTATTGCCACCGATGATGCGGTGTTGATGGCGACCTATTTAAAGCAATCCTTCCAAGCCAATCCTACGAAAACCAAAGCAGAGCTGCGAGAAGCGGTGATGGAAGGTGGCCTCAAACGGATTCGTCCTGCAGTGATGACATCGGTAACCACTGTGATTGCACTTTTACCGGTATTATCTTCCACAGGTAAAGGCTCAGACATTATGGTACCCATGGCTATACCAGCTTTTGGAGGCATGCTGATGGCGAGTTTGACCTATTTTTTACTGCCGATTTTATTTTACATCGTTTACAGCAGAGCCTTAAAAAACTCCTCTGAAATTGATCTCAACTGAATACCATAAAAGATACATCTATGTTTAAAACCACACACATAAAACCGATTGGCCGCTTAACTCAACTTTTGATAGTTGGGGTTTTGGTATGCTTTGGTTTCAACTTGAAAGCCCAAAGCCTTGAAGAATTGAAAACAATTTCAGCCGAAAATAACCTGGAGTTGAAAGCCCAATTCAAAGCTTTTGAAGCTCAACTTGAAGGTGTGACTCAAGCCAAATCCTGGCAAGACCCTAACTTGAGTTTTGGGTATTTCATCAGTCCTATTGAAACGCGGGTTGGACCTCAAATTGCTAGATTTTCACTCACGCAAATGCTCCCTTGGTTTGGCACTTACAAAGCTAAAGGGGATATCGCTGCTTTTAGAGCTGAAGCCGAATATGAAACCTTTCAAGATCAAAAATTAAAGTTGTTTCTGGAAGTGGCCAAAATCTATTATGACCTAGCAGCAATTAGGCGTATCGCTGAACTTGAAACCGAACAGCTCGAGATTTTGAAAGACTTAAAATCGATCACAGAATCCAACTACGAAAATAATAAAGTAAATTTGGTGGATGTGTTGAGAGTGGAGCTTCAGATCGAAGAACAGTTAAGTGTAATTGAAACTTTGAAAGATCAGGATAAGGTGTTGTTAACTCAGCTCAACCAGATGATGAATAGACCTCTAGAAACCGAAGTTATTATTTCTGACCCAAAGCAAGTTTTAGAGGTAAGCTCATTGTCTACACCAGAATCAAAATTGAAAAGTCATCCAAGACTGGAAGCCATTCGGAATTTACAAGAATCCAATAAAGCAGAACGTCTACTGGCCAAAAAACAAAGCTTACCTCAATTTGGGATAGGCCTGGATTATGCGATTATTCGAGATAGGAATGTCATGAATACAGACGCAGGACAGGATGCGTTCATGCCCATGCTGTCGTTAAGTCTGCCCATTTTTGGGAAGAAAAATACATCCAGAAAAAAAGCAACTTTACTTCATGGGGAATCTTTACAGTTTCAGCTGGAACATGAGAGATCAAAATTGCAAAGCGAAATTCAAGTAGCTGTCTACCGGTACAGAGAACAGTCAAAATTAGTGAAACTCCACGACCAGCAAATGCAAAAACTAGACGATATTTTAGACTTGTCTCTTGTGGCTTTTGCCAATGCTGAAATGCAAATAGAAGAAGTTTTAAGACTTCAGGAAGAGCATTTGATGCATCATAAGATGAAAATAAGAACCTTGGTAGATCTTCAAAAAATCAACGAAACGTTAAGCTACCTCACTATAAATTCAGATTTATGAATACTAATCACTTTTTAGAAAACTGGGGAAACGCAGCTAATACAGCCTTAGGATTTTTCTGGATGGCGCTTTGGGCCTTTATCCTAGGCTATGCTTTGAGCAGCCTTATCCAGGTCTTTGTGACCAGGCAAAATATGCAGAAGGCCATGGGTGCTTCCGATGCTAAATCTGTACTCTTAGGAAGTTTTTTTGGTTTTATAAGCAGTTCTTGTAGTTTTTCTGCTTTGGCCACCACTAAGTCACTTTTTAAGAAAGGGGCAAGTTTTGTGTCTTCAATGGCTTTTCTACTGGCCTCCACAAATCTGGTGATTGAGCTGGGAATTGTGATTTCTATTTTTCTGGGCTGGCAGTTTGTTGTAGGAGAATATATTGGCGGAATTTTGCTAATCCTTTTGGTTTGGGCGCTTATAAGCTTAATACGCCCGGACTCACTGGTATCTAAAGCGAGAAAAAAGCTTGGAGAAGCTGATAAAGAGAAAAAGCATACCAAGCCGATTTCAGAAAAAATTAAAACTAAAACTAACTGGGTAAAAGTGGGTAAGCAGTATGGGATGGAATGGAAAATGGTCTGGAAAGATGTTACCATAGGCTTTACCATTGCAGGTATTATTTCAGCATTTGTTCCCGATTCTTTTTTCCAAATCTTGTTTATCAACACGGGAGAGGGTCAAACCTCATTTGGTTTTTTCACGCTTCTGGAGCATGTTATTATTGGTCCTTTTGCCGCGTTTATTACGTTTATAGGCTCGATGGGTAATATTCCTTTGGCTGCATTGTTGTTTGGCAAAGGAGTGAGTTTTGCAGGAGTCATGGCTTTTATTTTTAGTGACCTGGTGGTGTTTCCAGTCCTAAGAATCAATGCTAAATATTACGGGTGGAAAATGTCATTTTTTATGCTCTTTTTACTGTTTTCTGCTTTAATAGCTACGGCCTTGCTCTTACATTATAGTTTTAATCTTATAGACATCATTCCAGATTTTACCACTAGCAATATGACCCAGCAAGAACACTTTCAAATCGATTACACCTTCTTTTTGAATATTGCCTTCCTACTGATGTCTGGTGTTTTAGTCTATTTAGGCTTTTTCTCCAAACATAACGACATTTCTTATATGAAGGAAATGGCTCCTAAAAGTCCGTTTTTGGAGAAGGTTTTAAAATACCTTGCTTTTGTGAGCTACTTCTGGTTAGCGGGTGGAATTTTGGTAAAATACATACTCAATTTTTAAAATAATTTTAGATGAAAAATAATTTCAAAACATATTTGATAGCAGCTTCTATTCTTTTGCTTGGCCTAGTTCTAGGAGCTTTACTGTTTTCTGGTAATCAAGCAAACGGAGCGGAGCACGATCACTCACAAGTACAGGCTGAAGGACAGATTTGGACCTGTTCCATGCATCCTCAGATTAGAAATGAAGAACCAGGCGATTGCCCTATTTGTGGGATGGACCTCATTCCTGCGAGTCAAATGGACCAAACCCTAGACCCAGATGCCATCAAAATGAGTAAAACAGCTCGGCAACTGGCGCAGGTGGAAACCATAGTGGTGGGAAGTCAATCTAGCGGGTCAAGCTTAAACTTATCTGGTCGCTTAGAGATGAATCAGGATAATATCTCTTCGATATCAGCCAATTTTAAAGCCAGAATTGAAAAATTATACGTCAATGAAGAAGGTGAGCAGGTGAACAAGGGGCAGGTGATTGCTGAATTGTATGCGCCAGAAATTCAAATTCTAAAAGAAGAACTGGAACTGGCTACTCGACAGGAAAATGAAATGCTTCTGAAAAGCGTCACCAGAAAAATTCAAAATTATGAATTATCAGTTAGGGATGTTCAGTCCTTGGAAGATGGAAGACTAAAGCTGAGAGCATCAACATCGGGTGTGATATCAACTATTGATGTGAAGCAAGGCGATAATGTAAAAGCAGGTCAAAATTTAATTAGTATAGCCGATCTGTCATCACTTTGGGCCATTCTTGATGTCTATGAAAGCGATTTAAATCGAATTAAAAAAGGAGATGAACTCACCATTAGAATTCCTAATGAAGACAATGAGACGGGGGAAGTCGTTTTTGTTTCTCCTGTTTTGAACACTAATTCCAGGACAGCTAATGCTAGAGTAGTCATTACTAACACGAATCGAAATCTAAAACCAGGTATTTTCATCACTGCTGAGTTAGCTAATCCTGAATCTCAACCAACTTCTAATCAAGCCCTGATGGTTCCAAAGTCTGCTGTCCTCTGGACGGGGAAACGCTCGGTAGTGTACCAGCAATTAGAAAATGAAAACGGGGTTTATTTTAAAATGATAGAAGTAGAAACAGGGTCTTCATTGTCAGATGAAGTTGAAATCCTTTCAGGCCTCAAGGCTGGAGATGAAATCGTTTCACAGGGAGTCTTCAGTGTAGATTCTGAAGCGCAATTAGCCGGTAAACCGAGCATGATGAATCCCAAAACCGAACCTGAGGAAACGCCGATTTCAAAGGAAACCGTTTCAAACAAAACAGAGGTGGTGAAGCAGCTCATCAACCAATATTCAAGTTTGAAAGATGCTTTGGTGAAAAGCGATTTTAAAACATCTCGTTCTGCATATAAGCAAGTGAATTCTTTGATGAGTCAATTGACGAGTAGTCAGTTAAAAGTTTCAAAGCAGATCAACGATATTGACGACTTGCGAGAGGAATTTATCCTGCTTTCAGAAGAAATGATTGCTATTGCTAAAGCGTCGAATCCGACAGATACTAAATTATATGTGCAGCGTTGTCCTATGGCCGATAGAGGAGAAGGCGCCCGTTGGTTGAGCTTCTCCAGTCAGATTAAGAATCCTTATTATGGAGACGCCATGTTGAAATGTGGAAGTGTTGTAGATTCTATACAATAAGTAACTTTATCCGATGTGGATTACTATAAAATGCTGTCAATTTAAATGAATTAAAGTTGAAATTAACGAAATTTGTATTTCTGGTTCAGTTATCAGAAACTATTGAGAGTAAGAATATTTTAATATGAATTGGTTCTCGATACGATCCCGATATACATCGGGATCACTCGAACTGACATTATGCTAAGTATTTTAACTCAAAATGCACAACGGTCTAACTTTGTAAAACCGAATTAAAAGTAATAATGATGACACATACCTATAAAGTTTCAGGAATGACTTGCCAGCACTGCAGAGCCAGTGTGGAAGAAAGCCTTAAAAATTTGGAAAATGTCTCTTCTGTGAATGTAGATTTAGAAGCTGAAGAAGCTGTAATTGATATGGAAAAGCATATTGAAGTAGACACGCTCCAGGACGCTCTTAAAGATAAATACACCATTTCGAAGCAATCCGATTTTGAGACTAAATCTGGCGAGAACATACAGGAACAATCCAAAGTTCAGCAGCTGTTTCCTTTGTTCTTAATTTTTGGCTACATCTCTGTAGCGTCTGTGCTATTGAATTATAGCAGCTGGGAACTCAGCAGTTTTATGTTCGATTTCATGGGTCTGTTCTACATTGTATTCAGCTTCTTTAAATTTTTGGACTATACGGGATTTCCAGACTCGTTTAGAATGTACGATCCGTTGGCTAAGGCCTTACCAGCTTACGGTTGGATCTATCCATTCATTGAAACGGCCTTGGGGTTAATGTTTCTGTTGAGATTCGAAATTGATATAGCTTTGGTCGCCACCATCGTCGTTTTAGGAATCACTACCATAGGAGTAACTCGATCCTTATTTTCTAAGAAAGTCATCAAATGTGCCTGTTTAGGAACAGCGCTCAATTTACCGATGACTGAAGCCACGTTTATTGAAAACACCATTATGCTGGTGATGGCGGTTTGGATGTTATTAGTTTAAATTTCTTTATTCTTCGTGTTCTTTGTGCCTCCGTGGTTGAAAAACTCACCTCAAAGTCACAGAGTACACAGAGAAAATCTTTATGTTGAGTTTAAAACGGCAATTTCAATTGCTCTTCTTTGGGGATAGAAGCTGCTTTAACCGTTTTTTGATCTTCTGTGTTGAGGTTGGAAAGTGAGATTCCTAGCAAGCGAATGGAATCCTTGATAGGTTCCTGATACAGCAAAGCTTTAGTTTCCTCCATGATCAAAGCTTTGGAGGCGATATACAGCTTTAGGGTTTTACTGCGGGTTTGGATGCTGAAGTCGCTGTATTTCAGCTTTAAAGTGATAGTTTTTCCTGCCACTTTGCTGTTTTGAAGGCGGCGTTCTACTTCATCGGCGATATCTTCCAGTTTTTCCAGCATATAAATTTCTGATGAAATATTTTCAGAAAAGGTGCGCTCTGCTCCCAAAGATTTTCGAATCCGGCTGGGTTTGACATCGCTTAAATGAATGCCACGAACCACGTTGTAATAATGTTGACCACTCTTACCAAAATGCTCCTGAAGATACTCTAGCGATTTTAATTTAAGGTCGGCACCCGTAAAAATACCCAGGCGGTACATTTTATCTTGAGTCACCTTTCCAACCCCGTAAAATTTCCGAATGTCCAAGTGTTCTAAAAACTCGATCACCTCTTCTGGCGGAATGGTTTTTTGTCCGTTAGGTTTATTGATATCACTGGCAATTTTGGCTATAAACTTGTTGATGGAGATGCCCGCCGAGGCATTGAGCCCAGTTTTGGATTTGATTTTCTCTCGGATTTCTCTGGCCAAGACTGTTGCGCTGGGGAAGTCAAATTTATTGACGGTCACATCCAGGTAGGCTTCATCTAGGGAAAGCGGCTCTACCAAATCGGTATATTCAAAAAAGATTTTACGAATGCGTTGAGAAATTTCTTTGTAGCGTTCGAAGCGTGGTCTTACAAAAATCAAATGCGGACATAATCTTGCTGCTTGTCGACCACTCATCGCGCTTTTAACGCCAAACTTTCTGGCCTCATAACTTGCAGCCGCTACCACACCGCGTTTGGAACTTCCACCAACCGCCAAAGCTTTACCCTCCAAACTCGGATCGTCCAATTGCTCTACAGACGCATAAAACGCATCCATATCGACGTGAATGATTTTGCGGAGATGGTCTTTAAAATCCATGTACAAAAATAGGGAATACGCTGAGAAAACACTTTGTGTTCTCTGTGACTTTGTGGTTTTTATTTCAATTAAATTCCTTTTGGAATCGCTTCGATCAGTTGTCGTGTATAGTCCTTTTCAGGTTGGGCATACACCGTATCCGCTTCGCCGCGTTCCACGATTTTACCCTGATGCATCACCAGCAATTGATCGGCCATGTATTTAACCACCGCCAAATCATGAGAGATAAAGATATAGGTAAATCCAAAATCAGCTTTCAATTCGTTGAGTAAGTTCAACACTTGCGCCTGCACCGAAATATCCAGCGCCGACACCGACTCATCGCAGATAATCAATTTAGGTTCCACCGCAATCGTTCTGGCGATGCCGATGCGCTGTCGCTGACCTCCGCTAAATTCATGGGGATAGCGATCAAAATGCTCCTCAGATAAACCTACACGTTCCAGAAGCTGAATGGTTTTTTGTTTCCTGGATTCTGCATTGCCGTACAAGCCATGAACTTTCATGGGTTCCATAATGGCCTTGCCTACCGAAAGCCTGGGATTTAAGCTGGAAAATGGGTCCTGAAAAATCAGCTGAATGTCTTTTCGCAGCTGACGTAAAGCTTCACCTCTCAATTGAGTAATCGATTTACCCTGATACAAAATGTCGCCCTCAGTCGGGTCATCCAGCCTTAAGATGGCGTTCCCAAGCGTGGATTTTCCACAGCCAGATTCTCCAACCAGGCCTAAGGTCTCCCCTTCATAGAGTTTAAAACTCACATCATCTACAGCATTCACCTTTTCAGTCCTTGCAAACCAACCCGCCTTGGAAATAAAAGTCTTCTTCACGTTTCTTACTTCAAGCAGAGGTGGTTTGGAGTAAATGAGTTCGTGTCTTTTTTGTCTTTCTTCTGAAGTTTCCACTGCAGAGTTTGTAAGCTCCTGCATATAATCTTTAACCGTAGGCAAGGCTTTAAGCCGATGTTTGCTCGAAGGTTTGGAGGCTAAAAGAGCCTTGGTGTATTGGTGCTGGGCATTTTTGAAGATAGAAACCACATCGTTTTGTTCCACGATTTCTCCCTGATACATCACCGCCACCCGATCTGCAAGTTCTGAAACCAAAGCCAAATCGTGAGAGATAAAGATGATGCTCATTTCCGTCTCCTGCTGAAGGGATTTGAGCAGCTTTAAAATATCTTTTTGAACAGTCACATCCAGCGCCGTCGTAGGCTCATCGGCAATAAGAATTTTGGGCTTGCAGGCAATCGCCATGGCAATCATGACGCGTTGCTTTTGGCCGCCGCTAATTTCGTGAGGATAACTTTTGAATATGGCTTCCGGTCTTGGAAGTTTTACCTTTTCAAAAAGGCTTAAGACTTCTCGTTTTGCTTCAGCGTTAGATAATTTTTTATGTCGAAGTAAGACTTCTTCGACCTGTGTTCCGCAACGCATCGACGGGTTCAGCGAACTCATAGGCTCCTGAAATATCATCGAAATTTCATTCCCTCGAATCTGTTGAAACTGCTTTTCACTATAGGTGGTGAGTTCCTGATCTTGAAATAAAATGCTGCCCTCTACTTTTGCTTTTTCACCCAATAAACCCAAAATGGATAAAGTAGATACCGACTTTCCTGAGCCAGATTCGCCGACAATGCCTAAAATTTGGTTGGGCTGCAACTCAAAGCTGAGGTTCTTGATGACATGGGCATCACCGAAGTGAATGTGAAGGTTTTTAATGTTTAGCATTACACCGAGATAAGTTCATGGTCTTCCAGAAGTGCTTCCTGACGCAGTTTTAAAATCACCTGCGCTACCGCAATAACGTCCTTTTCGCAGTAGGTCACAATTCTATCGATGTCTTTTTCTTTATAATACACATCCCGGACCTGGCTACCATCGATATCATCTTTAGGAGAAGGAATATGGAACAATTCGGTGAGTAATTTTAAAGAGGTGTAGTGTTTGTAATCCCCGAATTTCCATAATTCCAAAGTGTCCAAGTGGGGTATTTCCCAGGGTTTTTTCCCAAAAAGTTGAAGTTTTTCTGGCAGCGAAATTCCATGAATAAGCATACGCCTGGCGATGTAGGGGAAGTCAAATTCCTTGGCATTATGCCCGCACATCAGATGCTGAGGTAAACTAAAATAATCTTCCACCAGGATTTTAAAGCGTTTTAATAAATCTTCCTCCTCCCCAAAAAAGCTGGTGGTTCTGAATTTGCGTTCGTTACCCTTAAAATTGAAATACCCCACCGAAATGCAAACAACTTTTCCAAATTCTGCCCAGATGCCCGCTCGATCATAAAACTCTTCTGGAGTAAACTCCTCTTTGCGCTGATACTGGGTTTTATCGGCGTAAAGTTTTTGTTTGACTAGAGATAAGTCTTTAAAAGCCTCCTGTTCCGGAACGGTTTCGATGTCCAGAAAAAGAATATGTTCTAGGTTAAGCTTATGAAGCATGAGATGAAGTTTTTCAGGTGAACTAATTTAAGAATTATTCGGAGAAACTGAAATTCAGCTTTGCGTGTTATAATTTTTACTACTTGTTCTCAAAACAACTCCAATTATCTTAAACCCAAACCTCTGTATTTCAAAAAATAAACTTACTTTTGCACCTCATTATTAATAACGGGAGTCGGGAACTCCAAAATTTAATTTTTATGCCAGTTAAAATAAGATTACAAAGACACGGTAAGAAAGGAAAACCTTTCTTCTGGATTGTTGCTGCAGATGTACGTGCAAAAAGAGATGGTAAGTACCTTGAGAAATTAGGGATTTACAATCCTGTAACTCAACCTGCCACCATTGAGCTAGACGTAGATTCGTCAGTAAAATGGTTAAGAAATGGGGCACAGCCAACAGATACAGCCAGACGTATTTTATCTTACAAAGGCGCTATGATGAAAAAGCACTTGCTTGCAGGTGTAGACAAAGGAGCGTTAACAGAAGAAGAAGCAGAGAAGAAATTCCAAGCTTGGTTATCTGAAAAAGAAGATAAAATATCATCATCTGCTGATAAAGCGGCTAAAGCTAAAGAAGCAGAAAAACAAAAAGCCTTAGAAGCAGAACGCGAAGTGAATGCGAAGCGTGAAGCTGAAGCGAAAGCTGCTCAGGAAGAGGAAGAAGCAAAAGCAAAAGAAGAAGCAGAGGCAAAAGCTGCTGCAGAAGCGGAAGCAGAAGCTCCTGCCGAAGAAGAAGCTACCGATGAAGCTGCTTCTGAAGAAGACACTAAAAAAGAGGACTAACCAAGTTTAGATTACGATGACTAAAGACCAGTGCTTTTATTTAGGTCACATCGTGAGTAAATTTAGTTTTAAAGGGGAGTTGCAAATCAAACTCGATACCGACGAACCTGCACTCTATGATCATCTGGAATCAATTTTTGTGGATTACCGCAATAAATTGATTCCTTTTTTTGTGGAAAAATCTAACCTACAGAAAAGCAATCTACTTCGGGTGAAACTCGAAGAGGTGGATGAAGAAGCTGATGCGGATGATCTTCTCAAAAGGGATGTTTACTTACCACTTACAGAACTACCGCCACTTGGTGAGAACAAGTTTTACTATCACGAAATCATCGGCTATAAAGCCATTGATGCTTCCAAAGGTGAAATAGGTGAGATTAATTTTGTGAACGATCAAACCATGCAGGCACTTTTCTTTATTGATTTCAATGGCAAAGAAATCATTATCCCTGTCAATGATCGATTCATTACCAAAGTAGACAAGGACGAGAAGATTATCTATTTTGAAACGCCCGAAGGCCTTATCGATATGTATCTGGAGGAGTAATTCAAAAATTAGGAATTAAGAATTTTGAATTTAAAATTGAATTAAATCAAATTATCCTAATGAGTAAATAGATTCTTAAGTCTCAATATTTAAGCCTGTCTTGTTTCTAAACTTAAAATTAAACTCCAAAGTCTTTTCTCTTTGTTCTTCTAGCGAAGAGGTCTAATTTCTTAGTCAGTAATGACTGCTTTTCAGTTCAAGCTATTCCGTTTAGCGTCCAGTTTCAAGAAGACCAAGACTAAGATTAGAAATCCCCAGAGCCCGGAACCGCCGTAACTAAAAAAAGGTAAAGGGATTCCTACCGTGGGAAACAAGCCTATCACCATGGCGATATTAACAAAGAAGTGAACGAAAATCACTGACATCACGCAATAGCCATACACTCTGTTGAACTGGCTTTTTTGGCGTTCAGCCAGATGAAAAAGTCTCAGAATGAGTAATGTAAATAAAATGATAACGACACTTGTTCCTAAAAAGCCCCATTCTTCACCAACGGTACTAAAAATATAATCGGTATGTTGTTCTGGAACAAAACGGCCCTGGGTTTGAGAGCCTTTTAGCCAGCCTTTACCCGTCCAGCCACCACTGCCGATGGCCACTTCACTTTGATAGAGATTAAATGCAGAGCCTTTTATGTCGTTGGCTTCACCAATCAAGACATCAAAACGCTCTTTTTGATGAGGCAGAAGTACAGAGTTTAAAATGAAATTCACCGAATATGAAAAGCCAACACCAAATAAAAACGCTAAAGCATACTTCCATAGTTTTGGTTTTTTCTTTTTGTTGAAGAGATATACAAGGATAAGTAAAGCCACAAAAACCGGAGCAAACACGATAAATCCAAATTTAAGCGTCAGTATAAAAATGGCTGCTGCCATAAACCCTATGCTGATATACGCATGAGGAAGTCCTTCTCTGTAAAGGGGGATGACAAATGACAAATAAATGAGAGCACTCCCTGCATCTGGCTGTAACATGATAAGAAGAAGTGGAAGGCCTATAATTGCAAAGGCTTTAAGTTGATTGGTAAATTTCTTCAAATCACTCCCAAAGTCGCTGATGTATTTGGCTAAGGCAAGAGCGACAACTGTTTTTACAAATTCTGCAGGCTGTAAACCAAAGGCTCCGAAAGAATACCAGGCGGTTTGACCTGCAATGGTTTTTCCGAAGACAAAAAGCCCCAGCAAAGACAAGATGCCTATGACATAAAATACACTGGCAAAGCGTTCAAAAAACTTACTCTCCAAGGCGAGTACCACTACAGAAATTAACACACCTAAGCCTATAAACAAAAGCTGTCTGCCATATATTTTGGATAAGTCAAATATAGGTTCCTCGGGGCCGATATAAGTTGTGGAATAAATATTTCCCCAGCCAAAACCTATAAGAATTGCCACAATCAGAATGCTAAGCCAATCTATTTGCATTATGGTTTTTGGCATACTTACTGGTTGATTTTAAAAGGTTCCCCAGAGTAAGGCTTAGCGTATTCATCTTCAAGTGTGTGGTCCAGAATCCAGCGTTCCAGGTCTTTTCTTTCGATGTTTTCCTTTAGGTATTTTTCAATCATAAGGCTGGAAATACGTCCAGCATAACGAGAACCCCAGTAGCCGTTTTCAACAAAGACAGCCAAAGCAATTTTTGGATTGTCTTTTGGGGCAAAGGCTACAAAAATTGAATGGTCGGTAAGTTGCATCCGCTCTCCATCAATCTTGACGTAGTTTTCTGAAGTTCCAGTTTTTCCACAGACTTCAATTCCAGGAACCCTAAGAAATGAAGCCGTACCATAATTGAATACATCATGCATTCCCTGTATGATCGGTTCAAAGTGTTTTTTATCTATAGTCGTGACTTGTTTGGTGGTATACTTTTCCTCTTGTACTGGCTGTTCATCGATAGATTTGATGATATGTGGGCGATAAAACCAGCCTTTGTTAGCAATAGCAGCTGTAGCATTAGCCAACTGAATAGGTGTAGTAAGCACTTCCCCCTGTCCTATCGCATTAGATAATGTAGCACTGGCATACCACTGATAAGTTGGATATCTGTATGCTTTGTTATAATACTCAGAGTCTGGTAGGAGTCCTGGTTGACCAACTTTAAGATCGTATCCTAAGTAATCCCCTAAACCGAAACTGGCCATATGTCCTCGCCACGCATCAATACCTTCCTGTGGCGTATCATATTTTTCTATAGTTCTTCTATAAATTTGTGCAAAATAAGAATTACAGGAATGCGCAATCCCATTGATCATCTGTACCGGACTGGGATGATGATGACAGCCCATTCGTCTTCCCCTGGCATAAGTATAACCCCCATTACATCTAAAGTTTTCTTCCAAGCCAACAACACCCTCTTGTAAAGCCACCAGTCCGGTCAAGGCTTTAAACGGAGAGCCAGGCGCGTAGATGGCCTGAAGTGATCTGTCATATAGAGGCTTGTTAATGGTATCATACCATAAGCGAGTGAAGTTTCTGGACCGCTTTCTACCCACCAATAAATCGGGATCGTAAGAAGGAGCAGTTACCAGGGTCAGTATTTCTCCAGTACCTGGTTCAATTGCCACGATGCCTCCACGTTTGCCTTGCATCAATTTTTCACCATAAGCCTGAAGCTTAGAATCGATCGTCAATTGCAGGTCGCTTCCTTTTTTAGAAAGCGTGTCAAATTTACCCTCTTTAAAAGGTTTGATATTTTTGTTATGGATATCTCTCAAGTAATGCTTGACACCACGCTCTCCTCTTAAAACTTCTTCATACTGCTCTTCGACGCCTTGTTTCCCTTTCAAATCCCCAGACTGATAATAAGGATTTTGTGCGATTTCCTGATCGCCCACCTCTGCGATATAGCCTAAAATATTAGCACTATGATCCACATTGTAATCTCGTAATGCCCGTTTCTGAATGTAGAAGCCAGGATATTTATGCATGCGCTCCTGTAAAAAGGCATATTCTTTTTTAGTAAGTTGAGGCGTAATCACTGAAGCGAGTCTAGGTGAATATCTCCAAGCTTTTTCCAGTTGTGTCTTCAGACGATCTTTAGATAACTTCAGTAAGCTAGCAAGTTCCAGAGTATCAAACGACTTAACTTCTAGCGGGACTGCCATGACATCATAAGCTGGTTGATTTCCCACCATAAGTTTGCCATTTCTGTCGTAGATATAGCCTCGTTGGGGGTAGTCGTAGACTTTCCTTACTGAAATGTTTGTAGATACTTCATCATAACTTTCGTCAAGAATCTGTAGATAAAACAAGCGAATTAAAAAAAGGAAGGCACTAAAACTAACTAGAATAATGGGGAGCAACTTTCTCATTTACTGTTCTTTCGAATCAAATTTAAGATGATTATACTTAATAGAATACTGAATACAGAAGAATAAATAATTTTTTCTAATAAGTATATTAAATGATTAAAACTAAAAATTTCTAAGATGAATAGCACAGTATGATGAACAAGAATCATAAAGGAGACATAAATAAAACGGGATTTGAAAGGAGCATCATAAAACCTTAAGGTTTGGTTGTCGTAACTCAATCCAAAGGCATTTCTTAGCAAAATAGGCCTGAGGTAGGCGATTGTTAATGTTGCCGCCGCATGAATTCCACCGCTATCTTCAAAAAAATCAATACAAATTCCTAAAGCAAAGGCAAGAAATAGCTTCTGTACAGAACCAATATTAAAAGGCAATAAGATAATCAGGAGTGGATAGATGTAAGGATTGATATAGCCAAAAATTTCAAAATGACTTAATATCAACACCTGAACCAAAACCAGAACTATAAATCTAATGCTATTTATGAGATATGTCTTCATCTAAGGCTGCTCCTGATTTAACAATTCATAAGCTTCATCTTGCCTCGTGTTTTCAATAATGTAGATATGTTTTAGATTAGTCATATCGTTAAAAAGCCTGACATAAATAGAATAGTAACCAACATTTTCATCCAACTCAAAGTCTTCAATCACACCTATAGGGATATTTTCTGGAAATACGAGGGAGCGGCCTCCGGTAGTGATGGTATCTCCCTTTTGAACTGGTGCAGACCTGGGCACATCTACAAGACTCATCACATTGGGATCTTTTCCATCCCAGGTTAATGTTCCAAAGTGAAAGGTTTTTTTCAACTTAGCATTAATGGACGTATTTGTGTTTAGTATTGAAATGATTCTGGAAAAATTCTGACTTACATCCTGCACAATTCCTACGACCCCTTTGCTGGAAATCACACCCAAATCTTGCTTGATGCTATCTTTGATGCCACCTTCAATCAATAAAAAGTTATCGATTTTATCGTAATTATTCGAGATGACTGTCGTTTTTTGTACTTTATATAAACTATCGCTTATAAAATCTAAAGGCTCGAAAATGGAGTCAAGATCTCTGTTGGAATTGTAAAGGAGTTTCCGTAAAGTCTCATTTTCTTCAGAAAGGATCTGATTTTGAGTCTTCAAATCGAAATATTGAGAAATGTCTTCTGAAGTGCCAAGGACATTTCCTGTTATAAAATTAGCTGAAGAAATGAATTTACTGTTATGATAGGTATGCGCTTTAAAGGTAAGGCCCATAGCCACAGTCATAAGAATGATAAACACCAAACCTGTCTTATTTTTAATAAGAAATAATAAGATTTGCTGCATAGCTTAACTCTATTTTAGAAGAACAGCTTTATACCTTTCTAGATCTTTTAGGGTAATTCCCGTTCCTCTTACAATTGCTCTCAAAGGATCTTCTGCAATATAAACCGGGAGGTCTGTTTTTTGAGATAATCGCTTATCCAACCCTCTCAACATCGAACCACCCCCAGCGAGATAAATTCCAGTATTGTAAATATCTGCGGCGAGTTCAGGAGGAGTTTGTGAAAGTGTCTCCATAACTGCATCTTCAATTCTTAAGATAGATTTATCTAGTGCTTTTGCAATTTCTTTATAGGAAATATCGACCTGCTTAGGCTTACCAGTCAATAAGTCTCGACCCTGAACACTCATGTCATCGGGAGCCGTTTCCAGGTCTTCTGTTGCAGACCCGATTTGTATCTTGATTTTTTCTGCTGTACGTTCCCCGATAAAGAGGTTGTGCTGAGTCCGCAAAAAGTAAATAATATCATTGGTAAATACATCACCAGCAATCTTAACCGACTTATCACAAACGATACCTCCTAAAGCGATTACGGCGATTTCTGTTGTACCTCCACCAATATCAACAATCATGTTTCCTTTAGGCTGCATGATATCCACACCAATACCAATAGCCGCGGCCATAGGTTCATGAATCAAATACACTTCTTTACCGTTTACCCGTTCTGCAGAATCTTTTACCGCTCTCATCTCTACTTCAGTAATTCCACTAGGAATGCAGATCACCATACGAAGTGAAGGCGTAAACAAACGCTTTTTAAGAGCAGGAATCTCCTTGATGAACATACTGATCATTTGTTCACTGGCATCAAAATCTGCTATAACACCATCTTTTAATGGGCGTATAGTTTTAATGTTTTCATGGGTTTTTCCTTGCATCATCGACGCTTCCTTACCTACGGCAATAATTTTTCCGGTCAGGCGATTACGGGCGACAATCGAGGGACTATCTACCACAACTTTATCGTTATGTATAATCAAGGTGTTGGCTGTTCCAAGGTCGATAGCAATGTCTTCAGTTAGAAAATCAAAAAATCCCATGTGCGTATTGTTTATAAAGGATAAAGTTAATTATTTAATGCTTAAAATGACGGATTCCTGTCATTACCATAGAAATATTATTTTCATTGCAGTAATCGATGCTTAATTGGTCTTTAATCGACCCACCTGGTTGGATGACAGATGTAATTCCGGCATTTCCGGCAATCTCTACACAATCTGGAAACGGAAAGAAGGCATCACTTGCCATTGCAGCTCCATTAAGATCAAATTTGAAGCTAAGTGCCTTTTCAATAGCGTGGTTTAAAGCGTCTACTCTAGAGGTTTGGCCTGTTCCACTAGCCAGAAGTTGCTTGTTTTTTGTTAAAACAATGGTGTTAGACTTGGTATGCTTACAAATTTTTGAGGCAAACAGCAGATCTTCTGTTTGTTCTTTATTCGGAGTTAAGTTAGTTGCTGTTTTAAGATCAGCTTTTCCATCCGTCTTGTTATCCCGGTCCTGAACCAATACTCCATTCAGGCAGGTTCTGACGATTTTGTCGTCAAATTGAGTGATTTTCTGAACCAAAAGAATTCTATTTTTCTTCTGAGTCAAAATAGTTTTAGCCTCCTCGCTAAAGCTTGGAGCAATGACGACTTCGCAAAATAAATTATGAATGTCTTCAGCTGTCGCCTGGTCTATCTCTGAATTGGCAATGAGTATACCGCCAAAGGCAGATACAGGATCTCCAGCTAAAGCATCTGTATAGGCCTGATGTATCGTATCTCTTTGTGCCAGGCCACAAGCATTGTTATGCTTTAAAATCGCAAACGTGGGGGCTTCATTGGTGAATTCAGACATCAAATTGACAGCGGCATCAACATCCAATAGATTATTGTAAGACAATTCTTTGCCATGAAGCTTATCGAATACTTTGTCAAAATCTCCAAAGAAAAAGCCCTGCTGATGAGGGTTTTCTCCGTATCGTAGTTCTTTTCCTTTTTCGAAACTCTGTTTATGTGATGGCAAGTTTTCGGTCGAATTAAAATAATTAAAAATTGCCGTGTCATAATGTGAAGACACCTGAAAAGCCTTAGCTGCAAAATTCTTTCTTTGGTCAAGGCTAACGCTTCCCTTAGATGCTTTCAGAATATCAAGAAGTGGAGCATAATCTGCTCTTGATGACACGCAAAGCACATCTTTAAAGTTTTTGGCTGCAGCTCTGATAAGTGAAATTCCGCCAATGTCTATTTTTTCTATAATGTCCTGTTCATCAGCCCCCGAGGCTACGGTATCTTCAAACGGATAGAGGTCTACGATAACCAGGTCGATTTGAGGAATCTCATAAGATCTCAATTCTTCCTGATCCTGAGTATTATCGCCCCGATTTAAAATACCACCAAAAACTTTAGGGTGGAGGGTTTTCACGCGCCCTCCCAGAATGGAAGGATAAGAGGTAATATCTTCTACAGGAATAACATTTATTCCAAGATCCTTTATGAATTTTTCTGTGCCGCCAGTGGAGTAAATTTCAACCCCTAAGTCATTTAAAGTCTTGACGATAGGTTCTAAACCTTCCTTATGAAATACGGAAATTAAAGCAGATTTGATTCCTTTTTCTTGAGCCATTTTTGGGATACGTTTTTAGATGCTGCAAAAGTAGGACTTTGTTAAGGAATATCTAATTGTTGTCTCTCAATTATTTAGAAAAAAAAGTTTTGAAATAAGTATAGACCTCACAGTCCCGAAACTTTGGGACTGTGAGGTCTGTTTTAGTTGTAATACTGAACTTGTTTCAGTATCTAAGGTCAACACTATGTTCCTTTATCACTTTAAGTTTAGTTTTCCAAACAACAATTCAATATTAGCTCTCTTAATTTCTTTTGATTTTGCCTCAGATAACTTTAAACTGAATAGAACATAAGCCATCACATCAAGTTAGCTTAAAAACTGTGGTTACTTGGGAAAGGTGAATTAAAACTATAATAAATTCCTAGAAATTTTCGTTCAATTAAAGTCAGATTAATCTTGTGAGCAACTTAGAGATCTTGAAAAAAAAGCAGACCTCACGGGTTTTCAAAACCCGTGAGGTCTTATATTATAAGCTGACAAGATTATACCTTGTACTTAAACAATCATCCCCGCCGCAACTGTTTCTTTGGTAGATTCATCAACCAGGATAATGCTTCCAGTATTTCGATTATCTCTGTAACTATCCAGCATCAAGCGATGAGATGTTTTCAACTTCACTCTGGCAATATCGTTCATCTTTAAATCTTTGTCCTCTTCATTTCTTTTGAAGGTGTTGACATCCATTTTATACACCACTTCCTTGATCACAGCTTTTTGCTCATTAGACGTATGCATGATAGTATACTTAGTTCTTGGTTTTACAGGAGCATTATTCAACCAGCATAACATGACATCAAACTCCTGAGAGAGCTCAGGTTGATTATTGACTTTCACAATCATATCGCCACGACTGATGTCGATATCGTCCTCGAGAGTCATGGCCACAGACATAGGAGCAAAAGCTTCTTCCACCTCAGCTTCACCTGCATTAATGCTTTTGATTTTGGAAGTAAATCCAGAAGGTAATACGGCGATGTCATCTCCAACTCTGTAAATACCGCTGGCAATTCTTCCGGCATAGCCTCGGTAGTCTTCAAATCCTTTTCGCTGAGGTCTCAAAACGGTCTGGACAGGAAGTCTGGCGTCTACCTTGTTGATATCACTACTGATATGTAGGGTTTCTAGCTCATGAAGCATTGGTGAGCCTTGGAACCAGGACATGTTTTCTGAGCGATTCACCACATTATCTCCATTTAAAGCACTGATTGGAATATATCGCACATCCTTGATCAACAGTTTTGAAGAAAACTCCTCAAACTGCTCCACAATACCATTGAAGGTGGCTTCGGCATAATCCACCAAATCCATTTTATTGATGCACACGATAATGTGAGGTATATTTAGAAGTGAAGCAATAAAGGTATGCCTTTTGGTTTGTTCGATGACGCCGTGCCTGGCATCGATCAGGACGACAGCAGCATTGGCCGTAGAAGCTCCGGTGACCATATTTCGGGTATATTGAATATGACCAGGCGTATCGGCGATGATAAATTTTCGTTTGGGGGTGGTAAAATAGCGGTAAGCTACGTCTATGGTAATCCCTTGTTCACGTTCGTCCTTAAGACCATCAGTAAACATGGCCAGGTCTACGCCTTCGATGCCTTTTTGCTTGCTGGAACTTTCAACCGCAGCGAGTTGGTCTTCAAAAATGGACTTGGAGTCGTAAAGTAATCGTCCTATAAGCGTGCTTTTTCCATCATCTACACTTCCTGCAGTGGTAAATCTCAGCAATTGATTTGTATCTATTTTCATCGTTTGAGTCAGTTTTGTAATCAGAGTTTAAGTATTGAATTGAAAGAGCCTAGAAGTACCCGTCTTTTTTTCGGTCTTCCATGGCGGTTTCAGAACGTTTGTCATCACTTCGGTTACCACGCTCGGTTTCTCTCATGGTAGACACTTCTTCTACTATTTTTTCCATCGTATCCGCTTCAGATTCTATACCGCCGGTGATGGTAATATCTCCAAGGGTTCTAAATCGTATTTTTTTCTTGACGATGTCTTCGTTAGATTCCAACACCAGAAATTCAGAATTAGGAATCCAGGAGCCGTTTCGTTTCACCACCTCACGTTCATGAGCCAGGTAAAGCGAAGGAATTTCAATTCCTTCTTTGGTAAGGTAATTCCACACGTCCATTTCGGTCCAGTTACTGATGGGGAAGGCTCTAAAATGCTCACCTTCGAAGTACTTTCCGTTCAGAAGGTTCCATAATTCGGGGCGTTGATTTTTAGGATCCCATTGTCCAAACTCATCACGATGAGAAAAGAAACGCTCTTTGGCTCTTGCTTTTTCTTCATCTCGTCGTCCACCTCCAATCGCACAGTCGATTTTATGCTCTTCAATAGTGTCTAGAAGAGTGGTGATTTGTAAGGCATTTCGAGTAGCATTTTTTCCTTTTTCTTCGGCAACGCGACCGGTGTCAATCGATTTTTGAACCGAGCCAACAATCAGATTCACCCCTAGTTTCTCTACCAAGTCATCTCTAAACTGTATGGCTTCCGGAAAGTTATGACCAGTGTCCACGTGCATTAAAGCAAAGGGAATTTTGGCTGGATGAAAGGCTTTTTTGGCCAAATGCGTGACCAATATGGAGTCTTTTCCGCCAGAAAATAAAATGACTGGGTTTTGAAATTGAGCCCAGACTTCTCTTAAGATAAAAATGGCTTCAGACTCAAGCTCTTCTAAGTAATTTAAATAATACGTGCTCATGAAATTATATTCTATGGGTTTCTTCTAAATAGCTAATGATGTGTTGGACAGCTTCGTCCACTTGGGTGGTTTCAGTATTGATGTGAAGTTCTGGGGATTCTGGAGCCTCGTACGGTGCATCAATTCCCGTAAAATTTTTGATTTCTCCAGCTCTGGCCTTTTTATAAAGCCCTTTAACGTCACGTTTTTCGCACTCTTTCAAGGAAGTGTCAACGAAAATTTCAATCAGATCTTTTTCGCCAACGATTTGTTTCACCTGTTCGCGATCCGAAATCAAAGGCGACACAAAAGCAGCAATAGTCACTATCCCAGCGTCGACAAATAATTTTCCAACCTCGGCAATGCGTCTTAGATTTTCCAGTCGGTCCTCTTTGGTAAACCCAAGTCCTTTATTGATGCCACTACGGATGTTATCGCCATCGAGAGCATAAGTGCTGATACCTTTATAAAACAGTTCTTCTTCCACTTTGTTGGCAATGGTTGACTTGCCAGACCCGGAAAGTCCGGTAAACCAAAGCACAAAAGACTCATGGCCATTGACTTTATTTCGCTTCGTCCTGGAAATATCATAATCGTGAATGACTATATTTTCGCTCATAATTCGGTTTTAACGTGAAAATATCCGTTCAGTAAATTTGCTCTGTTGTAAAGCATTTCTTCGCTGGTATCTAAGCTGATCACTTCCAGACCTACAGCTTTACAGATAGCCTGCCCAGCCGCCGTGTCCCATTCCATGGTTGGCGCATAGCGAGGATACACATCTGCGTTTCCTTCGGCCACCAGACAGAATTTTAAGGAACTTCCTTTGGAAACGATATCCACCGGTTTGTTGTATTTTGTTTTAAGGTCTTCTATGTAATCGAGAGTATCCTGGTTCATATGAGAACGGCTTCCCACTACCCGAATAGGATTGGAATTCTGACTAGGTTTCAAAAGCTCCGCCTTTTTCAGTAGATCATCAACCGTATAATTCTTTGAAGGTACCTCGACTTTATAGGTTTTTTTAGAGGCTACATCTCCCACATAAAGCAAACGTTGCGCAGGGACGTATATGACGCCAAAAACTGTTTTTTGCTGGTCGATTAAAGCGATATTGACGGTAAATTCACCGTTTTTCTTGACAAACTCCTTGGTGCCATCCAGCGGATCTACAATCCAGCACTGGCTCCAGGATTGACGCTCGGCGTAGTCTATTTGTTTATTTTCTTCACTTATAATAGGAATAGAGGTCGTTTCCAAAAAAGACATGATGATGGCGTTCGCCTTTTTGTCGGCCAGAGTCAATGGAGACGCATCGTCTTTATATTCTACATCAAAATCCTCTTTATAAATTTCCATAATCGCTTCTCCACCTTTTATGGACGCTTCAATGGCTTTTATATGGTCGTTGTTCATGAATTGGCAGATTGATTTGTCGTTTAACTAGCTATCTGACTTCAACTTTAAGTCTAAATATCAGAGAGTTATAATTTTTTGAATGTAATTTCCGGCAAAAGTATATAATTTCTACCAATCTGGTAGACTATTCAATTTTGAATCCCATGAATTCTCTGTTAAATTTCTTCTGAATTTGATATAAGTTGTACGATGTTTGTCGGCGAAGAATGAACTTTGCCGTCTCAATTATCGTAAATAAGAAAAAAAAGATGAAAACTATACAATACCTATTTACCATATGCCTTTTTTTCTCACTTGGACCTACAGGATTTGCACAGGACATTCATCAACATCAACAGTGGGATCAACTAGTGAAATCTCATGTTGATAACGAAGGTAACGTTGATTATAAGGCTTTTAAAAGCAATGAAAAGGCCTTAGATACTTACTTAAGTTTATTGGACCAAAATCCGCCAGAAGCATCTTGGACCAAAAATCAAAAGAAAGCGTATTTGATCAACGCTTATAATGCCTTTACAGTAAAACTAATCGTTAAGCATTACCCAGTGGAAAGCATAAGAAAAATCGGAGGGCTTTTTAGCAGTCCGTTTACAACCGCTTTTGCCAAAATTGGGGATAAAGAATATTCA